>OGSQ01000012.1_pt1 | contig 216210 bp, 217 predicted proteins | sample 1573921 | NCBI WGS metagenome assembly OGSQ01 (sample SAMN03295832, study PRJEB24534) | human gut metagenome | isolation source: fecal sample 7 from infant 4 | host: Homo sapiens | place: USA: Pittsburgh, PA | collected 2014-07 | reverse complement strand
ATATGCCCTTATAGGGCTAAGGAAAAACCACCAGCTAAGCTGGTGGATATTTATTAGTTTAGGAAATTATATAGTTTCACTTTTTTATAGGATTAATATTAATTTTGGAAATAATCTTGGAGGAATGAAGTATGAAAATAGGTGTAATAAGTGCAATTCTTGAAGAACCTAGCAAATGCAATTCTGAATTTAATGAAGTAGTTGCTAATTTTAGAGGAAGTATTAAGGGGAGAATGGGAATACCTTTAGAAAATGAAACTTCTATTGTATCAATAGTAGTTGTTGGTAGTTTAAATGAAATTAATAGTTTAACAGGAAAGCTTGGTAATATAAATGGAGTTACTGTAAAGACTGCAATTAGTAAAAAAGAAATAGAATAAAATAACACTACATATAAAATCACTTATTTTGGAGGATTTAAATGAAGGTAAAAGAGATAATAGATAAGTTGTATTTAGAAAATAATGCGAGTTTTGAAGAATTATTATTTTTATTAGATAATCTAACACCTACAGACAAGGTTTACTTAGTAGAAAAATCTCATGAAACTAGGATGAAAACCTATGGTAATACAGTTTATATGAGAGGGCTTATAGAGTTTACCAATGTATGTAAAAAGAATTGTATCTATTGCGGTATTAGAAGAGAAAATAAGTATGCAGATAGATATAGATTAACACTAGAGGATATTTTAGAATGTGTTGAAATAGGTGATAGACTTGGATATAAAACCTATGTACTCCAAGGTGGAGAAGATGATTATTTCACAGATGAGAGAATGATAGAAATCATTAGAGCTATTAAGGACAAGTTCCCTAATAATGCTATTACCTTATCCTTAGGAGAAAGAAGTTATGAATCATATAAAAAAATGTATGAAGCAGGTGCTGATAGATATCTTTTAAGACATGAAACAGCAACTAAGGAACTTTATGAATCTCTTCATCCAGGTGCAAGTTTTGAAGAAAGAAGAGAATGTCTAAGAAATTTAAAGGAAATTGGATACCAAGTTGGAGCAGGCTTTATGGTAGGTCTTCCTAATCAAAAAAATAGTGATTTAGTTAATGACTTACTATTTGTTAAAGAGTTTGAGCCTCATATGTGTGGAATAGGACCTTTTATTCCACATAAGGATACTCCATTAAAAGATGAGAAAGGTGGAACTCTAGAAATGACAACAACAATGTTAGCTTTAATTAGATTATTATTGCCTAATGTTTTACTGCCATCTACCACGGCTCTTGGGAGTATAGATCCAGTAGGAAGAGAAAAGGGATTAAAGGCTGGAGGCAATGTTGTAATGCCGAATCTTTCTCCAACTAGTGTAAGAGAGAAATACTCGTTATATGATGGGAAGATATGTACTGGAGATGAAGCTGCTGAATGCAGAAAGTGTATTGAAGGAAGAATTAATAAAGCTGGTTTTAGAGTTGAAGTTACTAGAGGTGACAATGTAGCTTGGGCTAAGGAGAATGGATATAATAAGGTTACTAAAGGTAATATTCAGCTTGAAAATATTAAGTTAATATAAAAATTACAATACGGGGGTGCGCTATGTTTATTGATCATGAGTATATAGAAAGAATTTTAGAAGAAGCTAAAGGTGCTAAGGGAGAAGATATTAAAGTTGTTTTAGAGAAAGCTAAGAGAAGAGATGGATTATCATATGAAGATATAGCAGTTTTATTACAAGCTGAAGATAAAGAAGATTTAAATGAAATATTTAAGTTAGCTGGAGAAATAAAAGATTCTATTTATGGCAAAAGAATAGTTATATTTGCTCCACTTTATGTTAGTGATTATTGTGTAAATAACTGTGTTTATTGTGGATATAAAAGAACAAATGACTTTAATAGAAGAAAATTAACTATGGAAGAAGTAGCTGAAGAAGTTAAAATATTAGAGAAAATGGGACATAAAAGACTTGCATTAGAGCTTGGAGAAGACCCAGTAAATGCTCCAATAGATTATGTATTAGAATGTTTAAAAACTATTTATTCTACTCAAAGTGATAACGGAGAAATAAGAAGAGTTAATGTTAATATTGCTGCGACAACAGTAGAAAATTACAAATTACTTAAGGAAGCTAAAATTGGAACTTATATATTATTCCAAGAAACATATCATAAACCTACTTATGAATTAATGCATCCAAAATCATTAAAGGGAGATTATAATTATCATACAACTGCCTTTGATAGAGCTATGGAAGCAGGAATTGATGATGTTGGTGGAGGAGTTCTTTTTGGACTTTCTGATCCTAAATTCGAAGTTTTAGGACTTATGATGCATAATAAACATTTAGAAGAAAAATATGGAGTAGGATTCCATACTATATCTATGCCTAGATTAAAACCAGCTTCAGGAGTTACATTGCAAGAATTCCCTCATTTAGTAGATGATGAAATGTTTAAGAAGTTAGTTGCAATTATTAGAATAGCTGTACCATTTACAGGGATTATAATGTCTACTAGAGAAACAGCTGAAATGAGAAGAGAATTATTAAAGTATGGTGTATCTCAACTTAGTGCAGGGTCTAGTACAGGAGTTGGAGGATATAAGGAAAGAGAAGAGGGAAGAGAAACTCTTCAATTTAAGACTTCAGATGATAGAACTCCTCTAGAAGTAATTAAATCAGTATTAGATGATGGATATATTCCAAGTTATTGTACAGCTTGTTATAGAAGAGGAAGAACTGGTGAAAGATTTATGAAGCTTGCAAAGTCAGGAGAAATACAAAATGTATGTGAGCCTAATGCTATGACTACTCTTTTAGAATTTGCTATAGACTATGGTGATAAGGAAATATTAGAAAAAGCTGAAGCTGTTGTTAAAACTGAAAGAGAAAAAATTAAGAGAAAAGATATTAGAGATATTTTAGATAAAAATATAGAAAGACTTAGAGCTGGAGAAAGAGATCTTTATCTATAGGAGGTGTATTTATGAATTCAACACCAAATGCAAATAGAAAGCATATTGCAATTTACGGTAAAACTAATGCTGGTAAATCTTCTTTAATTAATAAACTATTAGGACAAAAAGTATCTTTAGTTTCAGAAAAGGAAGGTACTACTACAGATCCAGTACAAAAGGCTATGGAGTTAATACCTGTAGGACCAGTATTGTTTATAGATACTGCTGGATTTAATGATGAAAGTGATTTAGGAGAAATAAGAACTAAGAGAACTTTAGATATTTTGAAAAGAACAGATATAGCAATATATGTTTTTAATATTTTAGATATAGATCTAGAGGAATTCACTAAGTTTAAAAGAAGTTTTAAAAAATATAATATACCATTTATTACAGTTGTGAATCAAATTGATAAAATAAGAGAAGAAGATTTAGCACTTCTAAAGGAGAAATATAAGGAGCATATATTCTTATCAGCAGTAACAGGGGAGGGTATTGAAAAATTAAAAGAAAATCTAATAAAGGTTTTAAAGGAAGAAGATGAGGAACTTCCTATAGTTGGAGACTTACTTCCTTATGATAGTAAGGTTGTACTTGTAGTTCCAATAGATTCTGAAGCTCCAAAGGGAAGATTAATTTTACCTCAAGTTCAATGCATAAGAGATTGTTTAGATTATGGAATTAAAAGCTATGTAGTTAGAGATACAGAATTAAAATCATCCTTAGAAGATATAAAAGATGTTGATTTAGTAATAACAGATTCTCAAGCCTTTAAGGAAGTAGATAAAATTGTTCCAAAGGAAATTAAGTTAACTAGTTTTTCTATGTTATTTGCAAGACAAAAGGGAGACTTTGAGGAATTCATTAGAGGAGCTTTTAAAATTAAAGATTTAAATAAAGATTCTAAAATATTAATAGCTGAAAGTTGTACACATAATGTGTCTCATGAGGATATTGGAAGAGTTAAGATTCCTAAATTAATTAATAAGTTTGTAGGTGCAGAATTAACTTATGATTATAGCATTTTTCATGACTTTCCTGAGGATATAGATAGGTATGACCTGATAATTCACTGTGGCGCATGTATGATAAATAGAAAAACAGTAATTAATAGAGTTAATACATGCAAGGAAAAGAATGTTCCAATAACTAATTATGGAATAGTATTGGCTTATTTAAATGGAATACTGGAAAGAAGTTTATCTTTGTTCAATATTAAAATTGATGATATAATGTAAAAAAACAGAATGAAATTAAAGGAGTTTGTTGATGAAAGAATTAGTTATTGAAGCAGATAGGTGTTATATTTGTAAAAATCCAAAATGTAAACTTAATTGTCCTATTGGAACTCCAATTCCTGAAATAATAACTTTATTTAAAGAAGGACAAATTGCTAAGGCTGGGGAAATGTTATTTAAAAATAATCCTTTATCTTTAGTATGTTCAATAGTATGCCCTCATGAAGATCAGTGCAAGGGAAACTGTATAAGAGGAATTAAAGGAGAACCAGTAAGTTTTTGTAGCATTGAAAGACATATATCAAAATATTACTTAGAAAATGTAAAGCTTGAAAAAGAAAAAGAATTAGATGATAGAATAGCTATTATAGGTGGAGGCCCTGCTGGAATAACTATTGCCTTTATACTAGCTCAAAAAGGTTATAAAATAACGCTATTTGATTCCCATGACAAAATAGGTGGAGTAATGCGTTATGGAATACCAGAATTTAGACTTCCAAAGAGCATATTAGATAATTATGAAGAAAGATTAATTGAACTTGGAGTTAAAATTAGACCTAATACTTTAATTGGACCAGTTCTAACATTAGATAAACTTTTCTATGATGGATATAAGGCTGTATTTATTGGTACAGGAGTTTGGAACCCTAAGACTTTAAATATTAAGGGAGAAAGCCTTGGAAATGTACATTATGCTATAGATTATTTAAAATCTCCTGAGGTTTATAATTTAGGAGACAAGGTATGTGTAATTGGTGCTGGAGATGTAGCAATGGACTCAGCTAGAACTGCTATAAGAAATGGAGCTAAGGAAGTTTATATCCTATATAGAAAAGGCATAGAGAACGTACCAGCTACTAAAGCAGAACTTGAAGGTGCTATTAAAGATGGCGTAAAGTTTGAATTCTTTAAATCTCCTACTGAACTTACTGAAGAAGGCGTAAAATATATAGCTACTAAGAATGAAGTATCTGAAGATGGAACAGTAATAACTGTTAATATTGAAGGAGAAGAAGGATTATTTGAATGTGATTCTATTATAATTTCTGTTAGTCAGTCACCTAGAAATAATATTGTTTCAAATACAAAGGGACTAGAAACTAATAGATGGGGATTACTTTTAGCAGATGAATTTGGACATACTACTAGAGAAGGTGTATTTGCATCAGGTGATGTTGTAACTGGAGCAAAAACTGTAGTAGAGGCAACGGCTCATGCTAAAATAGTTGCTGAAGAAATAGAAAAATACATTAATAGTAAAAGTGAATAATTTATAATTTATAATGAATAAAATAATTTGTTCCTAATTATTAAAATAAGTTGCATAAAGAGCTGCCATCTGGCAGCTTATTTTTTTAGTTATTTCTTTTTAAGAGCAAATGGGAAAATATCAATACAAATTAAATAGGCATAACTCTATAGGGAGCTTGGATTCACTTAGATTAGAAGTATAAAGGTATAAATTTTTTTATAAAAAACTTTACAATGTAACAATGTTACGATAATATTATAATATAAAAGTGAAAGAAACAATTTATTATAAAATTGAATGAAACAATGTTATGTTGGAGGTTGATTATGAATAATATTGACATTAATGGGCTAGGAAGTATAAATGGCGGTAATTATGACAATGTAGAAATTAATGGATTAGGAACGATAAATAGCGATTTAATTTGTGAAGAGTTCTCTGTAAATGGTAAGGGGAAGACTTTAGGTAGAATTAATACAAAATCTATGGATGTAAATGGACTACTTACTTGTTATGAAGATATTGAAGTAAAGGATCCTTTTGAGATAAATGGAGTACTATCATCAAAGGGAGGTCTTAAAGGTGATAGAGTTATAGTAAATGGTAGAGCTTCTTTTGATAAAAGCGTAAATATTGATAGAGTTGAAGTAAATGGTGATTTTTATGTAGGAAAAGATTGTGAGTGCGGTAGCTTTTATTCAGATGGAAGGGTGAGAGTTAAGGGGCTACTTTCAGGTGATAATATAGAATTAAATTTATCTTTGACTAATGAAATAGAGGAAATTGGTGGAGAAACATTAAATGTAAGGAAAGCAAGAAGATTAATTAGGGTTCTATTTTTCACAAAATCACGTAAAAGTAAACTTATATCTAATGTGATAGAAGCAGATGATATATATCTAGAGCATACAAAATGCAATGTGGTTAGAGGGAAGAATATTAAGATTGGAGATGGATGTGACATCGGCAAGATAGAATATTCAGGAGAACTAATTATTAATGGGAATTCTAAAATAAGAGAAAAGTTTAAAGTATAGAGGGAGATATATAATATGTATAATGATACAAAAATTTTTGGTGATGGTGTTATATCAGAAGGAAAGTATAACAAGATAAAGGTAATGGGTAATAGTACTACTAATGGCAATATAGAATGTGAAGAGATGGTAATTATGGGGGATGCAGAAATTAATGGCTCTATTACAGCTAAAAAAGTAAAAATTATGGGGGACTCAAGATTCCATAATAAGATAAATATAAATATTTTAACTACTTTAGGTGATTGCAGTTTAGATGAGGATTCAATAATTGGATTAACTAAGATTAAGGGTGATTTAAAAGCTAAAAAAGATTTAGAAGTTAGAGAAGATTTGAATATAACTGGTGAAGTAAGAGTACAAGGAAGATTAAAGGGAAATAATATAAAAGTTTTAGGAGAACTAAGTGTAGTTAAAGCTTTAACCTTTGATAATATTAATATTTTAGGTGGACTAGAAACTGATGGAAATTGTGAAGGTAACAATTTTTATAGTAAGGGAGGCTTAAAAGTTAAGGGATTATTATCAGCTGATAAAATAGAAATAATTCCTAAAAGCAGATGTATTATAGAAGAGATTGGTGGAAGTGAAATTATTATAAGAAAGTCTAGGTGGATTGACTTCGGATATGGTAGTTTAACTAGTAAAGTTATAGAAGGAGATAATATAACACTTCAAGATACAGAATGTGAAGTTGTAAGAGGTCATAATATAACTATTTTAGAAGGATGCTCAATTGGAAAAGTTGAATATACAGGAAAGATAACTATAGATAAAGATAGTAAGGTGGTTGAGGAAGTATGTCTGAAGAATTAATTTCAAAGAAAGAGCTTTTAGATTTAACAGGAATATCTTATGGACAATTATATAGGTGGAAGAGAAAGGATTTAATTCCAGAAGAATGGTTTATAAAAAAGAGTGTATCTACTGGGCAAGAAACCTTTTTTCCAAGAGAAAAAATAATTGAAAGAATAGATAGAATAATAGAGCTTAAGGATGAAGCCTCTTTAGATGAATTAGCGTATAGATTTTCTAATACTATTAAAGATATTAAGATAACTAGAAGTTATTTAGTAAATGTAATAAGGGAAGATATAATAATTAAATTTGAAGAAATTATAGATGTTCCAAATGTTTATGAAGAAAACAATATATTTGCATTGTTTTTATATAATAAGCTAATTAACCTAGGAAGCTTAAGTCTTTTAGAAATAAAAGACATAGTTCAAATTGCTAATAAGGATTATAAATTAATTGATAATAAAGAATATGAGCTAATTATAAAGAGGAAACTTGGAGTATGCTATTTTTATGTAAATGTAGATAAAATAAATTTATTTAATGATGAAGACTCTATATTAATTGCAAAAATAAATATTAACGAATTAATAGAGGAAATAAAAAAAGTATGATAATTTAATTGAATATTTAACTTTGGTAAGTTTTGCTATATAATAATTATAAAATGGTATACAAAGGGTGAAGCTTAATATGAATGAAATAATAGGGTTATTAGAAGATATTAAAGAGGGAATAAACTTAAAGTTTAGATTATTAGATGAAAAAAACAATGTTATTTTAGATAACTTACCTTATTCAGAAGCTAATATTTCTAAATGGATTAATATAGGTGGAAATACTTTTAAAATAGTACTAGATAGAGAAAATAATAATTTATTTCCTTTAATTGAATTTACTATTGGAAAATTATCAAGTAAAGATAACTTAGTAGAAGATTTACTTGAAGGAAGAAGGAACATTGATTCTCTAAGAAGTCATTCCATATATAAGGGGAATAAAATACTTTTATTAGAAGTAAGAGATAAAAAAACTGTATTAGATATAGTAAAGAACACCTATAGTGATACTGATTTCTATGTTAGTGAAGTTTACGATAGAATTAGTATTATTGGAAATTTAGAAGATGAAATGGAGCATGCTCTATCTTTAAAGCATTTTATTGAAGAGGATTTAGGAGATCAAGCAAAAGTAGCAATAAGTGAAATAAAAGATAATAGTAGCGAAGGGTTTAGAAATAGTTATGAAGAGGCAGTAACAGCACTAGAAATAGGAAGTTATTTTAAGATAAAACCAGAAATATATATTATTAATAATATGTTTTTAGAAAAAGCTATTTTTAATATTTCTAAAGAGTACTTAAATGAATTAAAGGTAAGATATAAAGATATTTTTATAAATTTTAATTATGAATTATTTCAGACTTTAGAAGAGGTTTTAGCTTGCAATCTGTCTTTAAGTAAGGCTTCAAAAAAATTGTATATACATAGAAATACTTTAATGTATAGAATAGATAAGATAAAAAAAGAGACAGGCTTTGATATAAGAAATTTTAAAGAAGCAACTTTTCTTTATATATTATATATGAATAGCAAAGTATAAATTTTATATTAATATAATAGTATTACAATAACTTTTTAATGGGGCTGCCTTAGGGCAGCCTTTCTTATTTTTATGTATATAAAAATAAGCCTATTAATCCTGAAAGTAAAATTATATTTAAGGTGCTTATTTTAAATTTTCTTAATAAAAACATCGAAACAGCAAATATCCCTACAGCTAATAAGTTGATAGTTTTTAAATTAAAAAAAATATTAGATTGGCCAGTAAATGATATAAGGATTATTGTGCCAGATGCTGCAATTATTAAGCCAACAGAAGTAGAGCGTAACCCCTTTAAAATATTTGAAATCTCACTTACATCGCTATTTTTTTTGAAAAATCTAAAAAGAGTAATTGAGACAATAACACCTGTAATAACACAAGCAAAAGAGGCTACTATAGCACCTAAGGTTCCGCCTAGTCTTATTCCAACGAAGGTTGAAGCATTTATTGCAAGGGGACCAGGAGTCATTTGAGAAATAGTTAATATATCAGTGAATTCTTGAAGTGTTAGCCAATTTTGTGTATCAACAATTTCTTTTTGGATTAAAGGTACGATAGCATACCCCCCACCGATGCTAAAGGAACCTATCTTTAAGAAAATTATAAATAAATCAAATAATATATTCATATCTGATTAGCCTCCCTTCTTTTTCTTAAGAATGCTTGACCAAAGCTTAGTATTGCACCTAAAACCAGTATTAGTATTACATTAATATTAAAGAAAAAGCTAGCTATAAAAGATACTGGTACTAATAAAGTAAGTAGTAAGTTTTTCTCTTTAAATACTGTAAGGCTCATATCTATTACTAAGTTAACAATTGCAGCAGCTACTCCAGCTTCCATACCCTTAAGGATTGCTGAAATATAAATATTGCTTCTAAATGCATCATAGAAAACAGATATAACAGATAAAATTATAAGGGGAGGTAACACTGTACCTATACAAGTAATAATAGACCCTGAAATTCCTAAGAACCTATATCCAATTAGAGAGGATAAGTTAACTGCAATAGCACCAGGTGAGGATTGGGCAACAGCAGCCATATCTAATAGCTCGCTTTCAGTTAATATTTTCATATCTTCTACTAAATATTTTTTGAAAAAAGGAATAATTACATAACCACCACCAAAACTAAAACAACTTACGTAAAAAGTAACCTTAAAAAGTTTAAAGTAAAATTTAAAGTTTTTTTCCAATTGTCAACCTCCTTTAAGAAAGACTCTATTAATAGTATATACTGAATTTAGACTTTAAGGAATAAAATAGCAAAGATACTTTTATAATAATGGAATTTATGCTTTAATATTCAATAAGGAGGGGGTTATATGCCAATTAAAATTCCGAAGGAATTACCAGCTTTTAAAGTTCTATCTAATGAAAATATATTTGTAATGAATATAGAAAGAGCACAAACACAAGATATAAGACCTTTAAAAATAGCAATATTAAATTTAATGCCAATTAAGATTCAGGCAGAAAATCAATTGCTTAGGTATTTATCAAATACTCCAATACAAGTTGAAGTTACACTTTTGCAAACGAAAACCTATACTTCACAAAATACTCCTATAGAGCATTTAGAAAAGTTCTATAATTACTTTGATGAAGTTAAGGATGAAAAGTATGATGGGTTAATAATAACTGGGGCACCTGTTGAAACTTTAAAGTTTGAAGATGTAGCATATTGGAAGGAACTTGAAGAAATTTTTGAGTGGAGTAAGGAAAATGTATTTTCAACACTTCATATTTGTTGGGGAGCGCAGGCTGCTTTATATTATCATTATAATATAGAGAAACATCCATTAGATAAGAAGATATTTGGAGTATTTTCACATAAGGTGAATAAAATTAATGAAGACTTAACAAGAGGTCTTGATGATATTTTTTATGCACCTCACTCAAGACATACTACAACCTTAAAAGAGGATATAGAAAAGGTTAAGGAACTTGATGTTTTAGCAGAATCTGATGAAGCTGGAGCATTTATAATTGCCACTAGTGATAAGAGACAAGTCTTTATTACAGGACACCTAGAGTATGATAGGGATACTTTAAAGGATGAGTACTTAAGGGACTGTAGTAAGGGGATGGAAATGTCTATCCCCGAGAACTATTTCCCAAAAGATAATATTGATGAAATACCAGTAGTACAATGGAGGGGAAGTGCCAATATAGTATTTGGCAATTGGCTAAATTATTGCATCTATCAAAATACTCCATTTGAATTAGAAAAAATCAATAAACTATATTAAAGAGTGCTGTAGCACGATATAAAATTAAGAATGAATAACGGGGCTGTTTTTCGTAACAGCCCTTTTTGCAATAAGCAATTAATAATTAACAGATAAAAATTTAGGCGAAAAAATCAGCGAAACTGGGTTTTTAAATTAGAAAAAAGAATAAGAAAAGTATTATTTACAAAAATTACATTGCAAAAATGATATAAAAACTATATTATTATATAATGATTATTAAATAATAAATTTTATTTGGTTTATAGGAGGATGAAAATGAAAAAGTATTTTAATTTATCAACTGTATATTTAGTTTTAGGACTAGCTATGGGAGTATTTTATAGAGAGTTTACAAAGATTAATGGATTTGAAGGGAAGACTATGTTATCTGTAATTCATACGCATACATTAACCTTAGGATTTATTTTCTTTATAATAGTACTTCTTTTAGAAAAGAATTTCACTTTATCTAATATTAAAGGATTTAAGTTGTGGACAATCCTTTATAATATTTCATTAGTTTATACTTTAGGAGCTTTAACAGCAAGAGGTGTAATGCAAGTATTAGGAACTGATTTTGCCGGTCTTAGTCATATTGCAGGACTTGGTCATGCACTATTAGGAATTGCACTTATATGGTTTGTGGTAATTGTTAATAAGGCTATAAAGAATACTGAGTCTAAATAAATAAAATATATAAAACTTAGAAAACTGTGATAATTATCACAGTTTTTCTTTTTGTTTAAGCTTATAATTTTAAGCGACATTTCTAGTATAATACTAATCTTAGGAGAGAAGTGAATGTTTAGAGAGGAATTAAATAAGTTTTTATAATTGTAAATATATATAAATATGTTGAATTATATATAGATAGAAATGCTATAGTGGGGAAAGAGCATATTGGATATATAGTAGATAGAACTGGCTTTATGGAATTTAAGAAATAGCTTTAGAAGGGGGAGACTTTCAGATAAGTCTGCATTAAAACATAATATATACTGGGATTGAATAAAATACTAATATAAGTAATTACTTATAAAAATAATAATAAATAAGTATTAGACAAATACATTGAATAATATGTAAAATATAATATAGCATAGGTGAATTTTATAAGCTATATAGTGAAGCTTAATTTAAATTAAAATAACTATAGTTATAATGATATAAAAGTCTTATAAAGTAAGTTAGCTAAGAAAAGGGGAGATGTACAATATTTATTAAAGTAATAAATATTATACATCTCCCCTTTAAAGTGGCTTTAATGAAAGTAAAATGAAATTAATTTTAAATAGGAGTATAATAAAAAGTATAATATTGCAGTATAAGATTAAAGGTTAATAAGATTAATTTAAATTAAAATTATATTATAAATTTTATTTTAGGAGACATTATGATTGTACTTTTAGGGATTAAAAAGAATACTAGGGTGGAAATAAGAGAAAAATTATCGTTAGCTCCTAAGAAGAGGAAAGAATATCTTGTGGAGTTAAATAAGTATTTTGAAGAAGCAGTTATTTTAAGCACTTGTAATAGAACAGAGATTTATATTAATAGTAAATTTACTAGTTCTAAGGTTAAGAAAATAATTTTTAATATATTTAAATGGAATATAGATTTAATGGAAAATTGCTTCTGTTTAGAGGAAGATAAAGCTGTAAGACATCTAATGGAGGTTGTGTGTGGATTTCATTCTAAGATACTTGGAGAAGATCAAATCCTAGGGCAAATAAAAGAAGCATATAGCATGTCTATGGAATATGGAACTGTTACACATGAACTTCAAAGGTTATTTCAAGAAGCAATTACTTGTGGTAAGAAATTTAGAACAGAAGGAAAACTTTATGAAATTCCAGTATCATCAGCTTCCATAGCAGTAAATAAAGCTATTAAAAATGATGCAAAAGATATAATGATTATAGGCTATGGTGAAGTTGGTAGTTTAGCTTTAAAATATGCATTATCTAATAATGTAAATTTTATAGCATTAGTTGTTAGAAAACCTGAAAATATTAATGATATAAAAGATAGTAGGGTAAAGGTTATGACTTACGATGAAGGAAGAGATATAATAAATAATATGGATGCAGTTATATCCTGTACCTCAGCTCCTCATTTAATTATTGAAAAGAAACATATTAAAAATGAAGGGAAAAATCTTATAATTTTTGATTTAGCTTTGCCAAGGGATGTAGAGGAATCTATAGGTACTATAAGTAGAGTAAGGCTATATGATATAGATGAAATAAGCTCTATGGATGATGAAAATAAGGAACTTAGAAAAGAGAGAATGATTGAGAATAAAAAGATTATAGATGACTATGTTGAAGAGTATCTTACATGGAAGAGCTTAAGAGGAATCTCTGGGATAATAAAAGAATTTAAAAATGAAGGAAATAGAGTAATTAAAGAGAGAGAAATTACTTTAAATAATAAATTTAATGATGAAAGACAAATTGAGATTGCTAAAATGCTTATAAAAAGCACATCAGATTATTATGTTAATAGAGCAATAAAGGTTTTAAAAGAAGAAGAGTTAAAAGGATATGGAGAAGAATGTGCAAGGATATTAGAGAAGATATTTCTAGAGAAGATATAAATTATACCTACCTAGCTATTAATTCTAAAAAGTTAAGAGTTGGAATTGTTGGTGGAGGGAGAGCAGGAATTATAAAGGCTAATAGTTTCCTTAATAAAGAATGCTATGTTGAAGCTTTAGCTTTAGATTTTATAGAGGAGTTTTATTCTCTAGATAATATTAATTTAATAAAGGGAAAATACAATAGGAATTTTATTAAAGATAAACATTTAATAATCATTGCAACTAGTGATAAAGATTTAAACATAAAGATAAAAGAAGAATGTGAAGAGGAGTTTAAATTATATATATTTGCAGAAGATTATACAAAAAGTATTGTAATAACCCCAATTCAAAGAAATTTAAATAATATTACATTTGCATTAAATACGAAGAATGGCAATCCAAAAGGTGCATTAATGTTGTGTGATAAAATTACTAAGGTAGCTAAAGGGTATGATGAATTTATTTTATATTCTTCTTTAATTAGGAAAAATGCAAAAGGTTTAGAAGAAATTAAAAATGAATTAATTAACTTTGTATGTAATGAGGATTTTAAGTTTATGTATGAGAAAGAAAAAGATAAATTAGTTTTAGAAATGTTTTATGGCAAAGAAGCATTAAATAAAATATTTAAGGATTTATAGGAGATATTTAATGGAGATAATTATAGCAACGAGGAAAAGCAAATTAGCCCAAATTCAAACAGATAAAATAATAGATCTTATTAAAGAAAAAAGTAATATAGATTCAAAGAAACTATTAGTAGTAACAGAAGGGGATAAAAGATTAGATGTTACTTTAGATAAAATTGGAGGAAAGGGCTTATTTGTAAAAGAAATAGAATATGCTCTTTTAAATAAGGAGGCCCATGCAGCTGTTCATAGCATGAAGGATGTACCATTTATGTTACCAGAGGGCTTTGAAATAGTTGCAATACCTGAAAGAGAGGATATTAGAGATGCTTTTATATCTAAAGATAGTATTCCCTTTGAAGAATTAAAGTCAGGCGCAGTAATAGGAACTAGCAGTATTAGAAGGGCTGCTATGCTTAAAAGTATTAGAAGTGATTTAAATATAATACCTATAAGAGGAAATGTTCAAACTAGGCTTGAAAAGATGAAAAATGAAAATATGGATGGAATTATTTTAGCAGCAGCTGGATTAAAAAGGCTAGGTCTTGAAAGTATTATAAGTGATTACTTTGATCCTAAGATTTTCTTACCAGCAATAGGCCAAGGTGCCTTAGGAATAGAAGCTTTAAAAGATGGAGAATATAATTCCTATTTAAAAAAATTAGACAATAAAGAAGTAAGAATGGCAGTTGAGGCAGAAAGAAGTTTTATGAAGGAGCTAAATGGTGGATGCCATAGTGTGATTGGAATATATTCAGAAATTAAAAATAATGATTTATATTTACTTGGAACTTTTGATGTAGGAAATGGAAATATAGTTAAGAAAGATATAGTTGGTGATATAAGTAATTATAGGGAGCTTGGTATTAGTCTAGCTGAAAGGATTATGAAAGGATATTAAATATGAGCAAGGTATATATAATTGGAACTGGACCAGGTGATGAGGAATTATTAACTATAAAGGCTTGTGAAGTTTTAAAGAATTGTACTGCAGTACTTTATGATAGATTAGTATCAAACAATATTTTAAATTATTTAAATGATGATTGTGAAGTTTATTATTGTGGGAAAGAGCCAGGCTCCCATTATAAAACTCAAGAAGAAATAAATAATATGTTAGTAAAGCTAGCTAAGGAAGGACACATAGTAGGGAGAGTAAAAGGTGGAGATCCTTATGTCTTTGGTAGAGGTGGGGAAGAGGTGTTATCTTTAATAGAAGAAAATATTGACTTTGAAGTAATACCAGGAGTTACATCTCCAATTTCAGTATTGAATTATGCTGGAATACCTATAACTCAAAGAGATATATCACAAAGCTTTCATATAGTAACAGGTATGACAGCTTCTGAAGAAAAGATAAATTGGGAAGCCTTAGCTAAGGAAAAGGGAACTTTAGTATTTATGATGGGCTTTAATAATTTATCTTTTATAGTTGAGAGATTAATTATTAATGGTAAATCAGAAGATTCTAATACTGCTATTATTATGAGGGGAACCTCTTCTAAACAAAGAAAAGTAGTAGGTACATTAAAGGATATTGAAGAAAAAGCTTTAAAAGCTAACTTATCTTCACCATGCATTATAGTAGTTGGAGACGTGGTTTCTTTAAATGAAAAACTTAGTTGGTATGAGAAAAAGCCACTATTTGGAGTTAATATTTGCGTAACTCGTTCAAGAGAACAATCTTCAAATTTAAAAAAGAAGTTAAGAAATTTAGGGGCGGAAGTTACTGAAATAAATTCTATTAAAATTAGGGATACTAAAGAAAATTTAAATAAGGTAAAAGAAAAACTTAGTAATTATGATCATATAATATTAACTTCTGTAAATGGAGTTAATAAGTTTATTGAATATTTAATAGAAAATAATATTGATATTAGAAATATTAAGGGTAAGTTTTCTGTTATAGGAAAAGCTACTAGGAAAGCCCTTGAAAGCAGAGGGATTCAATCCTTTATTATGGCTAGAGAATTTGCTTTAGAGGGGTTATTTAAAACTTTATCTCCTTATTTAAATAAAGGGGAAAAGGTACTTATACCATGCTCTTCTCAAAGTAGAAGTTATTTAAAAGATGAAATTGAAAATTTAGGTTTAGAGGTAGATAGAGTACATACTTATGATACGATTTGTGGAGAGGTAAAAAACACTAGAGTTTTTGAAGAGGTAGATATTGTGTTATTTACAAGTCCAAGTACTGTAAATAATATGATAAGTATCTTTGGAGTAGATAAAATTAATGAAAAATATAATATTTCTATAGGACCTCAAACCTTTAAAGCTTTAAAAGAGAAAAATATTAATAGTTATACTTGCAAAAAGCATTCAGAGGAAGGATTGCTAGATGAAATTATAGATATTTATAAAATATATAAGGAAAGTAAAGGTGAAAGTAATGATTAATAGGGGAAGAAGGCTAAGAGCTAATTCTGCAATTAGAGACTTAGTTAGAGAAAATGCATTAACTTCAAAGGATTTAATTTTTCCGATATTTGTAGTAGAGGGAGAAAATATAAAAGAAGAAATATCTTCTATGAAGGGGAATTTCCATTGGTCAATAGATAGATTAGATGAAATTATAAAGGAAGTAGTGGACTTAGGTATTAGAGGAATTATACTTTTTGGTCTTCCTGAATCTAAAGATGAATGTGGAAGTGAAAGTTATAATGAAGATGGAATAGTTCAAAAGGCAATAAGAAAAGTAAGGGAGATAGCTAGTGACCTTTATATTATTGCTGATGTTTGTATGTGCCAATATACAAGTCATGGACATTGTGGAATATTAAAAGGTAATGAAGTAGATAATGATAGTACTTTAGAAGTTTTAGGTAAGATTTCAGTATCATATGCTAAAGCAGGAGCACATATGGTAGCACCTTCAGATATGATGGATGGCAGAATAGGATATATAAGAGAAGCTTTAGATAAAAATAGTTATAAAGAGGTTGCAATAATAAGCTATGCTGCTAAATATTCATCAGCTTTTTATGGACCTTTTAGAGAAGCAGCTCATTCAGCTCCACAATTTGGAGATAGAAAAACTTATCAAATGGATGCTGGAAATTCTACTGAGGCATTAAAAGAGATTAAGTGGGATATAGAAGAGGGAGCAGATATAATTATGGTAAAGCCTGCAATGTCTTATCTAGATATAATAGCCAGGGCTAAAGAAATAGTAGATGTTCCTATTTGTGCATATAACGTAAGTGGAGAATTTGCTATGGTAAAATCAGCAGCTTCTTTAGGGTTAATTGATGAAAAGGCTGTAGCTTTAGAAATGTTACTTTCAATGAAAAGAGCTGGGGCAGATCTTATAATAACTTATTTTGCTTTAGATGCAGTTAGATGGCTAAGGGAGGAGTAGTAATGAAAAACGAAGTAGTATTTCATGAGTCAAAGAAATATATGCCAGGGGGAGTTAATTCGCCAGTAAGAGCTTTTAAAAATACAACAATGACACCACCTATTATAAAAAGTGGAAAAGGTTCAGTAATAGTAGATGAAGAAGGTAAAGAGTATATTGACTTTGTATTAGCTTGGGGACCAATGTTTCTTGGACATTGTGATGATGATGTAGTAAGAAGTATAACTGAAACATCAAGAAATGCCATTGCATTTGGAGCACCTACTGAACTTGAATTAAAAATGGCTAAGTTCCTATGTAAAAACTTAGATAATATTGAAATGGTAAGGATGGTAAATTCAGGTACAGAAGCTACAATGAGTGCTATTAAACTTGCAAGAGGATATACTAAAAAGAATAAAATAGTTAAATTTGCTGGATGTTATCATGGGCATTTTGATGGATTCTTAGTAGAAGCAGGGTCAGGAGTATTAACTAATGGAATACCTGGATCTTTAGGAGTGCCAGAAGATAGTATAAAAAATACATTAATTGCTAAGTATAATAATAAGGAAAGCATTAAGAAAGTATTTGAAACTTATGGTGAAGATATTGCAGCAGTAATAATTGAACCTGTAGCAGGAAATATGGGGGTAATTAAAGCAGAAGAAGATTTTATGGTTCTATTAAGGGAACTTTGTGATAAATACAATTCATTACTAATATTTGATGAAGTAATGTCAGGCTTTAGAGTAGCTTTTGAAGGAGCACAAAAATTATTTACTGTAAAACCTGATTTAGTTACATATGCAAAAATAATAGGGGGAGGATTACCTTGTGGTGCTTATGGTGGTAGAAAAGAAATAATGGAATGTCTATCTCCAGTTGGTGAAGTATATCAAGCTGGCACTATGTCAGGAAATCCAATAGTAATGGCTGCAGGCATTACAACTTTAAAAAAGATAAAAAATAATAAAGAAGAGTATTATTCAAAAGTAGAAGACCTGGGAAGAGAATTAGAAGAAGGCGTTATAGAAATAGCTAAAGAGAAAGGTATTTCTGTAACTGTAAATAGATATGGTGGAATGATGACAATCTTCTTTACTGATTTAGATGTTGTAAAAACATATGAAGATGTAAAAACTTGCGATGAAGATTTATTTAAAAAGTATTTAAAGCATATGATTAAAAGTGGAATCAATATACCACCGTCACAATATGAGGCATTGTTTTTAAGTGTTGCTCACACAAAAGATGACATTAATAAATTCTTAAAGGCCTTTAAAAATTTTAAGATTAAGTAGAGGGATATTTATGTCTAAAGCAATTATAATAGTTTCCTTTGGAACAGCAAATTTAGAGGGATTAAAAGTTATTGAAGAGTTTGAAGCTGAGGTAGCTGAAAAGTTCTCTAAAGGCTATCGTGTTTATAAAGCCTTTACATCTAGTGTAATTTCTAACTTATTACTTAATAAGCATGGGAAGGTAGTACCTAGATTAGAAGAAGTATTATTTCGTTTAAATAATGAAAAATACAAAGAAGTATATATTCAGCCTCTCCATATTATTAATGGAAATGAATATAATTCTATAGAAAAAACTATAAAGGAATATGATTATTCTTTTAGTAAAATAATTTTAGGTGAAGCTCTAATTGGAAATAGAAGTGATGACGAAAACTATAGTTGCAACTTAATATGTGATGCAATAAAAGAAAATATTAATGAAAAAGATAATATATTATTAATAGGACATGGTTCAAAAAATGTAAATTATAATGTATATAACTGTATTAAAAATAATCTAAAGGAAAAGGGATATAAAAATACTTATATAGGAACATTAGAAGGGGAAGTTAAAAAGGAGGATATAGTAAAGTCTTTAGTTAAAGATAATGTTAAAGATGTAACTATAATTCCTATTTTAATGTTGCCTGGTAATCATATAAAGAAAGATATATTTGGAAGTGAAAATTCTTGGAAATCCCTTTTGGTAAATGAAGGTATTACAGTGGAATCTGTTGAAAGATCTTTATTACAATATAGTGAGATAAGAGGGTATTATATTCATAAAATTGAAAAGCATTTGTTTGAAAGACAGCAATAAAATATTAAAGCAAAGTTTTAATTGCAAAACTTTGCTTTTCAGTGTAAAATAGCATAGGAAAAAAGGCAGTAACAAATTAGATTTTGTTAAAGAAATGACAAAGTGGGGGTATATAATGTATAGTAAAGAAATTCATAATTTAGCCCATTCAGCTGAAGTGAAAAGTAAGTTGTTTGACAGAAGTATAAGTAGATATCTTGTAAGTGCATCTTTGGGGAGTTTATTTGTTAGCTTAGGTATTATGCTAATTTATACTATTGGTGGAATAATGCATCATAATGGTGTAGATACATACAAGATTTTAATGGGAGCATCTTTTGGAGTAGCATTAAGCTTAGTTCTTATGGCAGGAGGAGACTTGTTTACAAGTAATGCTATGATAATGACTATGGGAGCACTTGAAAAGACAGTAACTTGGATAGATGCTTTAAAAATATGGTTTGCAAGTTGGATTGGAAATATACTTGGTGGAATTATAGGTGCTTTACTGTTTGTACAGGCTGGATTAACATCAGGAAAAAGTGATTATATTGGAGAGTTTATTGTAAGCAATGCTTATAGTAAAATTGATACTCCTATTAATGAACTTATAATTAAAGGTATCCTTTGTAACATATTAGTTTGTTTAGCTGTTTGGATGTGTTATAAATTAAAAGAAGAAACAGCAAAGATATTAATGATATTCTGGTGCTTATTTACCTTTATAACAGCAGGATTTGAGCATAGTGTAGCTAATATGAGTTTCTTAGCTATGGGATACTTAATAGATCCATCAACTATTACTTTGGGGGGATATGCCTATAATATAATTTTCGTATCTCTTGGTAACTTTATTGGTGGAGTACTATTCTTAGCTTTACCATATTACTTTATAACAAGTAAGAATGAAGATTAATTATGAAGAATGAATAATGTAGATTAAGAATGTAGAATGAAAGAAAAAACTCCGTGGGAGTTTTGGAAATAGAGTTTTTAGTAATTTTTAGTGAATTACATACATAATTATGAATTATCAATTGTCAATTATTATTTATTAATTGTTGGCTGTTAATTGGAAATAAAAAAAGTTGCCTCGTGGCAACTTTTTTTATACTTCAAAAATCCATCCTTCAGGAGCTTCAACATCTCCAAATTGGATTCCACAAAGAATTCTATAAAGTTCTTTAATTACTGGTCCAACTTCTTTTTCACTATGGAAAACATGAAGTTCATTATTATATTCGATTCCGCCAATTGGTGTGATTACAGCAGCTGTACCACAAGCACCAGCTTCTTTAAATTCATCTAAATTATCTACATAAACATCTCTTTCATATACAGGCATCTTTAAATAATCTCTTGCTATATCCATAAGAGAATATTTAGTTATACTTGGAAGTATTGATGGTGATACTGGTGTTACAAATTCATTATTCTTAGTAATACCAAAGAAATTAGCAGCACCAACTTCTTCTATCTTAGTATGAGTTGCAGGGTCTAAATAAATACAATCTGCAAATCCTCTTTCTGCTGCAATTAAGTGTGGATGCAATGAAGCAGCGTAGTTTCCACCAACTTTTTGTCCGCCTGTTCCTTGAGGAGCAGCTCTATCATAGTCAGCTATCATAAAGTTACAAGGTGAAAGACCTTCTTTAAAATAAGGACCAACAGGTACTGCAAAAACACTAAATATATACTCAGGTGCAGGTTTAACTCCTATGTTATTTCCGACACCAATCATAAAAGGTCTTAAATATAATGTTGCTCCTGAGCCATATGGTGGAACAAAATGTTCGTTAGCTCTAACAACTTGCATGCAAGCATCTATAAACTTTTCCACAGGTACTTCTGGCATAAGAAGCTTTTTATTACTATCATTCATTCTTTTAGCGTTTCTATCAACTCTAAATAATTGAATTTTTCCATCCTTTCTTCTATATGCTTTTAGTCCTTCAAAACATTGTTGACCATAGTGAAGAGCAGTTGAGGCTTCGCTAATAGTTAACATATTATCTTCTGTAAGTTTACCTTCGTCCCATTTACCGTCTTTCCAAACTGATATATACCTGTAATCAGTCTTAATATAATTAAAACCAAGGTTACTCCAATCAATATTAACATCTTTACTCATAATTATTACCTCCCTCATGGTTTTTATATTATTATATTTTATCACTTCTGATAAAAATAATAAACTTTTTATCAAAAAATTGTAGGAAAAATTATTAATTATTGAATTTTTAGCAAAAGAAATATATAGTTAAGTTATAAATTATCAATTAAAGGAAGTGGAGAAATGGATAAAGTAATAATTTCAACTAAAAATGCACCTTCAGCAATAGGACCGTATTCACAAGGTATAAAGGTAGGGGATATGGTATTTACGTCAGGGCAAATTCCAGTTAATCCAGCAACAGGAGAAATAGTTACAGAAATAAAGGCAGCAACTAAACAATCATTAGAAAATGTTAAGGCTATCTTAGAAGAAGCAGGAAGCAGTCTAGATAAAGTTGTGAAAGTAGTAGTATTTATTAAAGATATGAATGATTTTGCAGCAGTTAATGAAGTATATGGAGAATATTTCTCAGACAACAAACCAGCAAGAAGCTGTGTTGAGGTAGCAAGATTACCAAAAGACTGCCTAATAGAAATTGAAGCAATAGCTACTGTATAGTATTAAATTGAGCAGGAGTCTTTAACATATTATGCTCTGCCTCCGTCACAGGCTCCAAGTCGGCTTACGCACAATATGTTAAAGACTCCTTTTGAATAATTTAAACTTGGGGATGTAGGCCAACTAAAGGAAAAAATTCAGACGAGCTGAATTTCAATAGAAATTAGTGTAATCGCCTAAAATATTTTAAAAGCTGAATTACTAGCAAAGATAAATTGACGGTGAAGTAAGCATATGGCGAAAAATTATAAGTTCTTGGTGAAGTAAAAGCTGCTAGGCCTTAGAGTTGTTGGTTTGTCTGAGCGTATGCGAGTTTTACCAAAACTCTTGGCTTAGTAGTTTTTACGAACCTTAGAACTTATTTTTGTAGCCATTTGTCTTATGAGCCGTCAATTTATCTTTGCGATTTTATTCGCATTTTAAAGGTATTATTGAATTTCCGTTAAGTTGTTCCAATAGCGTTTTGGCATAGATTTTTTTTGAAGTTTTGGATTTAAACGTTCTTTAATAGTAGCTGATTTAAAATAGCTTCTCCATAAGTCTTCAAATTCATCATTATGATTTTTTAAGTAAGAATATATTTCATCATTCATTTCTGCTATTTCCCAGGAAACTTTATTGTATATAGATGCTATATTTCTTTTAATATCATGGATAATCCAATACTCATTATTAAACCTATCTGCGAAATGTGGTGAAAGTAATTCTAATATATTATGATCAGGCTCTATGGAAGAGTATAAAAACTTATCATTTATTATTGAAAATCGCACAAAGCCAGTAAATATATGAACTTCTCCAAGAACTTTCCTGTTTATTAAATCTACTTCTTTTACTTCATTTAAATATAGATGTTTATGTATATTAGATCCATATTTAAACCCCAATTTTAAGTATTTATAACAAATTAAGCCTTTATTAATATAGTTAGATAAAAACAAATGATAAATTTTATTTAGGGCAAGGGGATCTATTTTACATACTATGGCATCCTTGACCTTTGTATATTTAATTGGATCAGTTTTCACATGGATTTTCTTAGTAAGCATATCCACATCAAGATTATCCTCAAGACCTATATAAGTAACTTCTTCTTTAGAATAAAATGCATCATAAATAGCAGTTAAAAATCCTTGGAAAGTATCATCAAATATTAATTTTATCATTATAATCCCCCTTATATTTCACCTGTAATAGATGTAAATTTATCATTAGGCAAAATGATATTTTTAGCCTCAGGAATAAGTAGTTTACTATTACTTTCTGGCAAAAATATATTATTTTTATTGGCAGTATAGTTAGTATCAAAAAATGATAGTTGCAGAGAAGTATCACTATCTAATTTAGGTTTATCCATATAAAGTAGTCTGTTTTTAATTTTTTCATCATCAAAGGCTACATCACCAAAGTACTTTCCCTTACAAGTTAAAAAATATTTTGCTCTTTTTAAAACAACACCTATTTTCTTTAAATCTTCAAAGGAAAGAGAATGAACTCTTCTTGCCATCATTATTTTTCTTGCTGAACGAACTCCAATTCCAGGTATTCTAAGCAACTCTTCATAAGATGCTTTATTAACCTCCATAGGAAAGTTATTTATATTAGTTAGTGCCCAAGAGGTTTTTGGATCAAAATCTAAGTCAAAGTTATCTTCTTCACTTTTTAATAATTCTTTAGCCTTAAAACCATAAAATCTTAAAAGCCAGTCAGCTTGATAAAGTCGATGCTCTCTAACTAAAGGGGGATGGGTAATATCAGGCAGAGCTTTTTCATTTTTAACTACTGGTACATACGCAGAGTAGTAGACTCTTTTTAAGTTATATTTATTATAAAGGTTCTCTGAAAGGTTTAAGATTTTAAAATCACTTTCAGGAGTAGCACCTACTATTAGCTGGGTGCTTTGGCCACCAGGAACAAAAAGAGGAGTTGACTTTATATTTCTTTTTAAATCTTTATGTTCAATTATTGAATTTTTTATAATTCCCATAGGGGCTAATATATTTTCTTTAGTTTTTTGAGGAGCTAGAAGTTTTAAACTTGAAGCTGATGGAAGCTCAATATTTACACTCATTCTATCTACATACGTACCAGCTTCCTTAATTAACCTTTCATCAGCACCTGGAATAGCTTTAAGATGTATATAGCCGTGAAAGTTTTCTTCTAGCCTTAACTTTTTAACCACCTTTAATAATAATTCCATAGTGTAATTTGGATTTTTAAATATAGCAGAGCTTAAAAATAAACCTTCAATATAATTTCTCCTATAAAAATTTATAGTTAATGAAACTACTTCTTCTGGAGTGAAGGCTGCTCTTTTAACATCTTTACTAGAAGCATTAATGCAATACTTGCAATTATATATACAATAATTAGTAAGAAGAATTTTCAAAAGAGAAATACACCTTCCATCTGCAGTAAAGCTATGGCAAATACCACTATTTGCTGCATTACCAAGGCCACCTTTTACAGCTTTTCTTTTAGAGGAAGAAGAAGAGCAGGAAACATCATATTTAGCAGCTGCTGAAAGAATATTAAGCTTTTCTTTTATATCCATATTATCACCTTCTTTATATATTAATCACATTATATCGAACAAACGTTCTTAATACAATGAAAATATAAAATATTGATTTAAAAATAAAAAAGATGTATATTATAGTAAAGTGTGAAAAGGATTACGGAGGAATGTTTATGTTCACAATTATGATTATTAAATTAGAACCAAGAGTTTCGACAGCACCGACAGTACAAGAAATACTAACAAAATACGGATGTATAATACATACTAGATTAGGGCTACATGAAGCTACTAAAACTTCTTGTTCAAATTCAGGATTAATAGTACTAAATTTAATGAATGATGAAAAAGAAGAAATTAATAAGTTAAAAGAAGAATTAGAGAATTTAAAAGGTGTAACTATTAAGTTAGTTGAGGTTTAGAAAGAGGCTGTATATACAGTCTCTTTTTAATTATTTAAAAGCAAACTTTTTTATTATAGTTGTTATTAAATTTGAGTTTATAGACTATAAATAATTTAGGGGAATTATTTTGTATAAATCTGTATTTAAATATATAATGATATGGGGATATTTTACTTGCAATATATTAAATACACTTTATAATTATTATTGCATAATAAGAATTACACATGAAAGGAAGATATAAATGAAAAAATCAATTAAGCTTTTTGCTATGCTTGGATGTTTAGTTATAGCTGTTAGTTTATTTGCTGGTTGCAGCAAGTCAGATAAGAAGACTATAAATGTTTTAAATTATGGAGAAAATATTGCAGATGGACTTATTAAAGAATTTGAAGAAGAATACAATGTAAAAGTTAATTATAAGACTTTTGATGAAATGGAAACTATGTATATGGAAGTAACTTCAGGAAAAACTGATTGGGATGCTGTATTAGTTGCTGATCATATGGCTGATAGAATGATTCAAGAAGGATTACTTCAAAAGATAAATAAAGATAATATACCTAACTTAAAAGAAATGAGTGAAAATGATATGGGTCAACCTTATGATCCAAACAATGATTACACAGTTCCTTATATGAATGGAACTATAGGTATAGTTTATAATAAAGATTTAGTAGATGAAGAAGTTGATAGCTGGGATATACTTTGGAATGAAAAGTATAAAAAACAAATATTTATTTTAGACTCAATGAGAGATTCAATTGGAGCAGCTGCTAAGTATTTAGGATATTCATTAAATACTACTGATGAAAAAGAATTAAAAGATATTGAAAATGCATTATTAAAGCAAAAGGAATTAATATTAACTAAAGGTGCTGATAATGTAATGGACATTATGAGAAATGGAGAAGCAGCAGTTGCAATGATATGGTCCGGGGAAGGCTTAAACTTAGCTGATGAATATGATAACTTAGAATACATTATACCTAAAGAAGGTGCTGATTATTGGTTAGATTCATGGGCTATTCCAGCTAATGCAAAGGATAAGGAAACTGCTGAAAAGTTTATAAACTTTGTAAGTGGTAAAGATAATGCTTATAAGATTGCTGAAGAAATAGGATATACTACACCAAATAAACTTGCTATGGAAGAACAACCTGAAGAAGTAAGAAATAATGAAGGTGCTTATATGCCTAAGGAAGTAATGGATAAATGTGAAGTTTATACATACTTGCCTCAAGAGAAGTTAAAGCTATATGAAGAAGTATGGATGAATGTTTATGCAGATTAATAAATAATTCCATAAGAAAATATTAATATTACATTAAGTTAATAGATTATATAGAACAATAATAGTATAATATGAATAACAACTATTTTAAGATATGGAGTTGGTAATATTATGGATAGAATTATTGATTTTAATGAATTAAAAAATAGAGTAAATGATAAAGATATAGATAAGTTTGAAGCATATATGTATAACTTGTATTACGACATGACTTCTGGAAAATTAAATATGGCAGATTTCACAAAGAAGGTAAATGAGTATATGGAAGAAAACAATATATCTCAAGATAAGTTTTTAAAAATGCAAACTAAACTTATGGAAAGATATGGTTTCGATGCCTCAGCTATTGAAGAACAAATTAAGTCATTAGGTTTAAATAATGTAATTCCTGGTGCTGGAGATATAGAAAAAATAAGGAAAAATATGAGTTTCCAAGAAAAGTATAAAGATAGAATTAAGATTTCAACTACAAATACTTATTTTATTAATAATGAAAAAAATAATTTAAATATTTTAACAGATGAAAACAAAGTTATCTTAACGAGTGCAGGAAAAATAGATTTAACTGATGTTGAATTAAATGATTTCTTATGTTCATATAAAAAGCTTTTAGAAGATAATTCATTAAAAATTATATTATGTGAAGATACTAAGGAATATGATTACTAAAATAGTTTAAAAAAGCTATTTATTTTCTATGAATATCGTTTATAATAATTAAGGTATGATATTAATCATGCCTTATTTTTATGTAAAAAAGTTTTAACTAAGGAAATTATTATTTTAAATAGATAGTTACAGGAGGAGAAAAAGTTGAGCGTATTAACAGTTAAAGATATGAGCCATGGCTTTGGAGATAGAGCAATATTTGAAGATGTATCCTTTAGATTATTAAAGGGGGAACATGTTGGTTTAATTGGAGCTAATGGTGAAGGAAAATCAACATTTATGAATATAGTAACTAACAAGCTTATGCCAGATGAAGGTAAGGTTTTATGGTCTAACAATGTTAGAGTTGGTTACATGGATCAACACGCTGCTTTAGAAAAAGGTCAAAGTATAAGAGATGCATTAAGAGATGCTTTTAAATATTTATTTGATTTAGAAACTGAAATGAATTCTTTATATGAAAAAATGGGAGATTGTACTCCAGAAGAATTAGAAAAGATGCTTGAAAGAACTGCTGTAATTCAAGATCTTTTAGATCATAATGGTTTTTATATAATAGATGCAAAGGTTGAAGAAGTAGCTAAAGGTCTTGGACTTTTAGATTTAGGACTAGATAGAGATGTTGATGATTTATCAGGTGGACAAAGAACTAAGATACTTTTAGGTAAGTTATTACTTCAAAATCCAGATATATTACTTTTAGATGAGCCTACAAACTATTTAGATGAAGAGCATATAGTATGGCTAAAGAGATATCTTCAAAATTATGAAAATGCATTTATATTAATATCACACGATATACCATTTTTAAATTCAGTAGTTAACTTAATATATCATGTTGAAGAAAGAAAACTAACTAGATATGTTGGTGACTATTATGAGTTTAAGAGATTATATGAAGAAAATAAAAAGAGACTAGAAGCAGCTTATGAAAAGCAACAAAAGGAAATAGCTAGATTAGAAGACTTCGTTGCAAGAAATAAGGCTAATGTAGCAACTGCAAATATGGCTAAGTCTAGACAAAAGAAGTTAGACAAGATGGATATTATTGAGCTTTCTAAGGAAAAACCAAAACCAGAGTTTAACTTTAAGCCAGCAAGAACTTCAGGAAAAACTATATTTGAAACTAAGGATTTAGTAATAGGATATGATTCACCACTTACGAAACCTCTAAATCTTTATATGGAAAGAGGACAAAAGATAGCCTTAGTTGGAGCTAATGGACTTGGAAAAACTACATTATTAAAAAGCTTACTTGGGAAAATACAACCTTTAAGTGGAGAAGTGTATTTAGGAGACTATCAACATATGGGTTACTTTGAACAAGAAGATAGAGATAAAAATACAAACACTTGTATAGAAGAAGTATGGCAAGAGTTCCCAAGTAAAACTCAATATGAAATAAGAGCAGCTCTAGCTAAATGCGGATTAACTACTAAACAATTAGAATCAAAAATAATGGTTTTATCAGGTGGAGAAGCTGCAAAGGTTAGACTATGTAAGATATTAAACACAGAAACAAATATATTAATCCTAGATGAGCCTACAAACCACTTAGATGTAGATGCTAAGGATGAATTAAAGAGAGCCTTAAAAGAATACAAGGGTTCTATATTATTAGTATCCCACGAACCAGAATTCTACAGAGATGTTGTAACTGAAATATGGAACTGTGAGGATTGGACAACTAAAATAGTATAATAGCTTGTTTTAGACTATTGGATTTAGGGTTATAAAGAACGAACCAGATTTCAAACAAATGAGATTAATAGACTTAGTTACTTGGTTAGGAATGTTTTTTTAATAAAGCTAATATTAAATGATAAATAAGAAAAGCTTAGTGTTTCATCACTAGGCTTTCTTTAGGATATTTATTCGATTACTTTGTTTTCGAGGTTGCTACGTCTACAGTCCAGAGGGTTTAAGTTTATGTGATGTACAGTTTCAGATTCAGTAGGATTCATTATAAGTCTATCTAAATGAATTCTACCTTGTGGAGTATTTGCAATAACCATGATAACTCCATTCTTTTTATATTGAACCCAGCTAAACTCATCAGTTATAACATTGTGTAAATCTTCAGAAGAAATTAATGCTCTAGCATGTGGAGTGCCGTATTTATTAGTTAAGATGATAGCAATGGTGTTATCATTAACTTTTTCATATTGATTTTTCTGGGCCCTTGGGACTATTTCTAAATTAGATTTTCTGTTATCTAGCATATTTCCATTAATATGTTTAATAGGAGCTTTTGGATTTGTATTTAAAATAACTGTTTGAAGACTTTGTTTTAATGGTTTAGTTCCTTTTGATTTGCTTATATTTTGAATTGTATAAGCATTAAAGTCTTTATTCCATTCAGCAAACCAAGTTCCCATAGATTTTATTCGTTCAACATCATCAGCATCTATTTGGAAAACTAATTCACTTCCATCTTTCTTTAAAACAGTGGCATAAGCAATGTTTTCTTTAACATCAAATTTATTTTCAAAAGTTTTATAATTCATTAAATATGTACCTTCTTTCATAATGTCTAAATGAAAGTATAACATAGGATGAGTAAATTAGCTTTGTTATCTTTCAATTAATTAAAATAATTTAAATAAAATTTTGAGAGAGTTAACAAATAACTTAGAAGCTTTTAAACAATAAAAAAACCTTACAGTAAGAGTAAGGTTTTGGTTGCGGGAGCAGGACTTGAACCTACGACCTTTGGGTTATGAGCCCAACGAGCTGCCAACTGCTCCATCCCGCGATATTATGTTTACATATTGGCTTAGCCAACTTGTATTATTAGTATATGTCTAATAAAGAGTTATGTCAAAGCGAGATATCATCATATTGTGCAATATTATGATAAGAGATGGCTTAGCATGTCATATGATATCAAATGCTACGAAATAAGAAAAAGTTAAATTAAGATTTAAATTAGTGCATATATATTTTTATAAGTCAAAGACTTTAAGAGAAGTTATAGAATTTGTAGTGAGAATTGGACAAGTAGAATAGTATAGAATATTTAGAACTAAAAGAGTTAGTGTGATACTAACTCTTTTTTAGGATAATCTATCTAATTTATTTAAGAAACTCTCACTAATTTCTTTGCTTTGGTTAGGATGCTAAAAAAGCTAATATTGTAGTTAATTGCTATTGAAGCAATTAAACATGTAATCATTGCAGATAGTAATATTGAAATTTTCGCTAAGTTCAACATTTGTAAATTAGATGCAAAGGCAATTTCAGAAACAAATATGGACATAGTGAAGCCAATACCAGCAAGCATTCCTACAGAATATAGGTTACCCCAAGAAATATCTTTTGGCTTTTCAATTAAGTTTAATTTTGTACCTATTGATGTAGATAACATAATCCCCAATGGTTTTCCAATAACTAAACCAAGTATTATTCCAAGGATTACAGCAAGAGAGCCTTTTGGAAATTCATTTACACTAAGAGTTATGGCTGTATTGGATAATGCAAATAAGGGTAATATTATTAAATTTGCATAAGGTGAAAGCACATATTCAGTTCTTTCTAATGCACTTTTTTTCCTTGATATAGTGGATCTATTAATAGGCAAAGCGATTGCTAATAATACACCACTTATTGTTGGATTTATTCCACTAATGTATATGAAAAACCATAAACATAATCCTAAAATAAAGTATGGAAATAGATTATGAGTTTTATCAAACTTCTTTAATGTTAGCAATAGCACAAATATACCTGCAGCAATTAATAGTGGTAAAAATGATATTCCATTAGAATAAAAAAGTCCTATTATAAGGATGGCAATTAAATCATCAACAATTGCTACAGTAAGTAAGAAGATTTTTGATGAATCATTTAATTTGCTCTTAAATATCATAAAAGCACCAAGTGCAAATGCAATATCAGTAGAAATAGGTATACCTAAACCACTTAAAAATTCACTATTTCTATTTAATAAGAAATAGATTGTTGCAGGAACTATAATTCCTCCAAGGGCAGCTACAATAGGAAAGGCTGCTTTTTTTATTTGTGATAAGCTTCCACTAACAATTTCTTTTTTTATTTCACAACCAACAACTAAAAAAAATACAGCCATTAAAAAATTATTAATGAATGTATTTAGATTCATATTAAAAAATATATTAATATCATTAAATAAATAATTGTATAAATCTTTAAATGGTGTGTTTGCTAAAATTAAAGATATGATCGTTGCCATTAACAACAATATACATGGTAGTATTTCTGATTTTATTATAGTATGCAATTTTGAAGATACCTTAGTATCCACAAAGTTCATTATAAATACCTCTTTTCGATGGCCAAGTTTGTTTTTACGCGTAATATCTACCATAGCATATGTTTAGAATTAATACAAGGATAATATAATAAAGTAGGGTTTATTAGCCAATTGACTAACATATTTGTTATAATTAACTGTGTTATTATGGAAAATATTATTAAAAGTTAATTAGGAGGTCTTATGAAAATAAATTATAAATACTTAATATCCTTTATCATTTTGTTTTTTATTGAAGTTATAATTGCACTTTTTATAGATGATGAAATTATTAGACCTTATATTGGAGATATATTAGTAATTATATTAATGTACACTTTTATAAGAACTTTTATAAAAAAAGAACTAAGATTATTATCAATATATTTATTTATTTTTGCTACCTTTGTTGAAGTAATGCAGTACTTTAATATTTTAGAAATATTAGGTTTAGAAAATAATAAATTACTTTCTGTTGTTCTTGGAAGTGTATTTGATGTGAAAGATATCTTATGCTATCTAATTGGAAGTATTATTTTATTGATATTTGATAATAGATACAGGTTAAAGAGGATGTTTATAAGAATATGTAGAAAAGAGCTATAAGGATAGAAAGGTGTAATGAGAATAATATAAGTAATTTCATAATTAAGTTACTTAACAAAATTGATATAGATGAGTTATTAGAGTTTTGGATATAGCACCATGAAATTGTATGGGATTTATTGACAAGTAGTATTGCTGTGATAAAATATAATTGATAATATTTTTCAATAGGAGGGGTTATGTTTAAAGAGTTTTTTGATAAATATAAGGACTATTCTAGTGATTATAATGGAGGTTTATCAAGTCATATACCTATGGTAAGTTATTCTCTATATGAGTTAGGAGCATCTTTTGATCAAATTGCAGAATATCTAGATAAAACAATTAAAAGAATAAACATATCTAAAGAAGATTTTACTGAAGTATATAATATAGATGATGAAAATTTTGAAAAATACTTAGGAGCTGAAAATTCCTTTGGTTCATATTATAAATATTTTTCTAAGAAAATAAATGAAGGTAATTATAAAGAAATACTTGGAGAGTTTTTACCTAAGTTAATTAGAGGAGTGGCTGGAAGAGCTTTTCACCCTTTAATTAGATTATCATATGTAGTAAGAAGTGATAATGAAGAAGAGGTGGTAAAGTCTCTAAGTTATTTTGCGTCAAAATATTTGCCACATAAATTTGATGATTTACCTTCAAATTCAGAAAATCCGCTAGGGTCTCTTATAGACCTTGTAGAGTCAGTAAAGGAAGAAGAATACAATGGTGACCTAATAGCTGATAGAATTGATAAAGTATATAAATTAGAAGGTTTTAAGAAAAATGCTTTTACTTTAAAAGGTAATAGTGAAGAGTTATTATCTCAATTAGATAAGATAATAAATAAATTATTTATAGAAACTAAAAATTTTACAATTTTACATGCTGTTACTTCTAAAGAGGCAATTAGAGCTTTGTTACCTTTAGTTAAAGACAAAGAATATATATTACAGAATTATTGGTTAGCAGTTTTAGCTGCATATATTACAATAGATAGTCCTGAGGTTAAGGACTTAGATATTTATATTCCTACTGATTTACCAGAGTTTAAAGAAATTATAAGTGAAAGTATTGCTTCTGACAATGATCATACAATTAAGCTTGCTAATAGTTGTAGAATAGAATTTGAAAGATCAAGAGATGAAGTGTATAAATACATGGCTTATATAAGAGCATTCAACTAAAATTATAGTCTTCCAAGTATATTGGAAGACTATTTTTAATATTCAAAGGATAGAAAATATTTGAGTACTAGTGATATTAATTATAAATTTAATTATTTAAAAGTGAAGAAATAAAAAGTGATAAAAAAGTAATATTATACCAACTAATAGTGCAAGAACTTTAAATATTGAAGATAAATATGGAATAGAAATAGGAAAGTCAGGTGATTTAATTTTATTAAATGCTGAAAGTGTTTATGATGCTGTTAGAAGAAGAGCAGAAGTTCTATATTCTATAAAAGAAGGTAAAGTTATTGCTAAAACTATGCCAAGTAAGTCTTTTGTAAATATGAATAAAGAAAAAGAAATAACATTTAAGAAGTAAGATAGAAGGGTTAGCAAAAGCTAACCCTTTTTTATACATTAAAGATATTAAATTAATGTACTAAAAAATCATCTTTTAGGAAGAATATAATTAAGTATTATTTTGAAAGGATGATTTATATTAATAAACAAGAATTAGCATATTATAAAAGTAAACTTAATCAAGAAAAAAAGAAAGTTACTAATCTTATTGATCAACTAGATAATAATGGGGTTACTAGATTTAATGCGGAAGTTGCAAGTGAATTATCATTTTATGATAATCATCCGGCTGATATAGCTAGTGAAACATTTGAAGTAGAGAAAGGTATAGCACTTGAAGCAAATGAAATGGCATTATTAGATAAGATTGATGATGCATTAAAAGCCATAGAGGAAGGAAGCTATGGAAAATGTCAAACTTGTGGAAAAGAAATAGATAAAGAAAGATTAGATTTTTTAGCATATGCATTAAATTGCATTGATTGTCAAGATGTTGTCAGTACAATAAAAACTTATAATTCTAATCAAAGAGTAGTAGAAGAAAGCGTAATTGGGAATCCATTTGGACATAAATCAAGACATGGTGATAAAGATGAAATAGGCTTTGATGAAGAAGATAGTTATCAGTCTGTTGGAAGATTTAATGAAATAAGAAATTCACCAGAATACGAATATGATTATGATGATACATATGTTGAAGAAGTTGAAAAAATAAGTAATCAGCAATATAAAAATCAATTACCTGATTAAACTAGTATTAAGGGTTAAAGTACGAACTACTATAGGAAATAGTTAGATGGTAAAAAATTAAGGGAATTATATTATAAAAAAATCAAAGTTTAATGGGCTAGTTTTTAAATTAGCTCTTTTTTATTGTTTACCGACTAAAGAAGGTTTAATATAAATATAAAGGGTTAAAGATATTAATTGGGGGGGATTAATTTTAATATGAAAGAAGATATAATTTATAAGGTAAAGGATCAATTGGCTAAAGACTATAACTGTAGTATTAAGGATTTTAATAATAATGATAATTTAATTACAGATATAGCAGAAGTTAAAGGCTCAAGAAAATATACTGAGGATAAAGAAATACTTAAAATACTGATATTTAATGGTAAATTAGTAATATCTGCAGATAAATCTATTAAGGAATGGTGCAAAGAAAATTTATTAAACCTTCCAGGAGAATGGATGTTTTTATATTCTGTTTTAAGAAAAATAGATAAGAAAATAAATGAATTTGGATATGAAATAGATAATACGCATCATTATTACTTACCTAAAGATAATGAGGGAGTAGTAAGTAAGGGCTATAAACTTAAGTGGTTTGAAGAGGATGAGATACTACAATTTAAAGATGATAATAGATTTTATGAAGCCTTTGCTTTTAATAAAAATTATCCAGATGTACTAGCTGTTGCAGCAATTGATTATAATGATAATATATTAGGTATTGCTGGAGCTAGTGAAGATTCAGATATAATGTGGCAAATAGGAATTAATGTGATAGAAGAAGCAAATGGAAAAGGTATTGCAAGTACAATAGTAAGAGCACTAAAAAATGAAATCTTAAAAAGAGATAAAGTACCTTTTTATGGGACTGTTGAATCACATATAATATCTCAAAAGGTTGCACTAAAATCAGGATTTTATCCTGTATTTGCAGAAGTGAAATTTAAGAAAGTTAAAGAGGATAAGCAAAAATGAAGTTTAATAGTTTAATACCAGAATTATCAGTAAGTAATATTGAAAAATCTAAAAAATTTTATATAGATATTTTAGGATTTAAATTAGAATATGAAAGAGTGGAAGATAAATTTGCTTTTTTATCATTAGCTGAAGCGCAAATAATGATTGAAGAAGTTAATGGATATTGGAATACTGATAAATTAGAATACCCTTTTGGAAGAGGAATAAATTTTCAAATAGAAGTGAATAACCTTGAAGAGATAAGGGATATGTTAATTAAAAATGGGATTAAATTATTTAGAGATATTACTACTAGTGAATACGAATGTTCTGGAGCTATTTTAGTACAGAAGGAATTTTTAGTGCAAGATTTAGATGGATATCTATTAAGATTTTGCGGTGAGTAGTTTTAAATTAGTATATAGAAAATAGAGTAATAATTTTATTGTATATAAATATTTAATAATTGTAATGATCTTTAGATAAATGATGAACTATAAGGGGGACGGGTATTGAATAATAAATTAACTTTAAAACTATTAAAAAATAAATATTCAGTTTGTAGATTAAATAAAAATGAGGAAATACCAAGATGGTTATTTGATGAGGAGTTTTTTTCTATAACTAAGACTGAAGATGAACTATCAATTATATGTATCCAAGATAAGATTAGCAAAGATAAAGTATGCGAAAATGGATGGAAAGTCTTAAAGATAGAAGGTCCACTTGATTTTTCATTAGTAGGGATATTAGCTAAAATAAGTACATTAATGGCAGATAATAAAATAAGTATTTTTGCAATTTCTACATATGATACTGACTATATTTTAATAAAGGAAGAATCTGTTGATAAAGCTATTAAAGTATTAGAAAGTAATAGTTATGGCATAATTTATCAATAAAATAGAAGCTACTTCATTGAGAAGTGGCTTTTATTTTTTAGTTCGTACTAAAAATCAAACTAGCTTAATTTATAAATAGGATATTATTTATAGAATATATTTACAAATTATGAAAATAGGTATATAGTTAAATTATAAGTAGTAAGTAATAAGTAGTAAGTAAAAGTAAAATATTTACTAATATTAAAGGGGTGTATATTCGTGAAAGAATTAAAATTATCTCAAAGTTTTGCTTTGATAGCCTTAAATGCACAAGATAGTCTTAATATGACAGTAGTAAAAAAGGTAGCTTTACACACAATAGCAGCAGCAGTTGTACTTGAAACTTATTTAGATGGAAAGTTTGCAGTAGTAGGTGATAAATTATCATTAAGTAAATCATATTTAGATAAGACTGATATTACTTTATATGAAGAAGCTGTTTTTAAGCCATTATTTAATAAAAAGGATGAAATTCAAGAAAGTTTAAGATGGTGGTTATCAAAAGCTTCAACTTTATCAAATAAAAATTTGAAAAAGTTAGAAAGTACTATTGTAGACTCTTTAAAAGGTCAGGATTATATTGAAGAAATACCTAATCTTTTAGGTTGTGATATGTATTATAAGACCGCAGGATTATCACTGAAAGAATATAGAGCTAATATTGATGAATACACTAGAATAATAGAAGGACTAAAGGCTGATGTTTTAGAGGATGGCGTTATTAGTGATGATAGCATAATTATGCTATGGCTTCTTAGAGAAAGTGGAAGTTTTCAAGAAGTATTTTCTAAGAGTGATTTAGAAATAATTTTTGATAGAATTGCTAATTTGTTTATAAACAATAAGTTTTCAAAGGAACTTTTTAATATAAATATTAATCATAGTTTGGAATTAACTATAAAGGGATTTTTAAATATAAAGAAAAATGCTATTAAAACTCCTCTTGGAACTGGTTTTAATTTTGCCTTTCCTGCTATAGAAAGATCACAATCAATATTTATTGATACCGAAAAGTGGTTCCCTAATGCTGAACAAAGATTAGTGGATGTTAGAAGAAGATTAGAGGAGAATGGTCATAGTTATAATATACTTCGTATGGGAGCTGTACCATTAATAAAAATAGACAATATACTTTATGAAGCAATACCTGAAGCTACTCAAGGAAGGGTTCCAATTCATGGGGTACGTCTAAGAAGATACTGTATTTAAAGGAGTAACTATAATGTCTAGACAAAGATCATTAGAAAAAATATTAGAGTCTGAATATGTTACTATAGGAGAACTTGTTAGAATTACTAACTCAAGGTATGGTACTTTAAAGTTCTATACAGAAGAAGGAATGTTAAATTTTATACAAGAAGACGAAAAACTTACAAGAAGGTTTAAAAGGGAAGAGGCTTTAAAGAGAATTGAAGAAATAAAAGAACTTAAAAGGCGTGGACATAGGATAGATGAAATAAAGGATTTATTAAAAGAATAAATTTAAGAAGAGTTAAATAATAAATAAAAATTGGACTGGATAAAATAATATTATAAAAGAGTAGTTGGCTCATACAACTACTCTTTTAAATCTGTTGCTTTACCAATAGTGCCACCAAGCTTTTTCCAAAAATAATTATGTTCTTCTACTGCTTTAGAAAAATCATTATTTTCCCATCTAGTAAGGACTTCAAGCATGTACTCTTTATCATCATAATCAACTTTATCAATGAGATTTTTTATTGAAGATATTGAATCTGAAGTTATTTCAACCTTTCCCCAAATCTGATTATCTTCTGCAATGATTTTAGTATTACTCATTCGATGAAGAATATCATAGAGATTTTCAATAGGATAATAGTCATCATCTTTTATCTCTTCTGATTCTTCATCAGATAATTCTTTATCTATTTTTTTTATTTCAGAGATATTTGATTTAGCTTTTAAATTACCAGAATCACTTTCCTTATAAAATATAAAGCCTAAAATTCCGATAATTACAACTAGCAGTATAATTAAAAATGTAACAAAGACTTTGTTTTTAAATAAATTTTTAATATTAATCACCTTCTTTATACAGGTATTATAATCCATAAATTGTATTTAATAAACATTAATATAATTTATTTCAATTAATAATATGAAAAAGATTTAAATCTTTAAGAATAATAAAAATAAGATAGTATAAAATAATTAACAGAAATTTCTAAAATTATTGTATGTTATAGATGTATATAGTATAATATAACTTATTAAGCGGTGAATCGAATAATGTGTATTAATTATGGAGGAATAGCTATGAAGGTAATAGAAATAAAAAATATTACTAAAGACTATGGCCAAGGAAAAGGAATATTCAATGTATCTTTTTCAGTGGAAAAAGGGGAGGTCCTTGGATTCTTAGGACCAAATGGAGCGGGAAAAACAACGACTATACGTCATCTAATGGGATTTTCAAAAGCTAATAAAGGAAGCTGTAATATTAATGGTTTAGATTGCTTTGAAAAGTCATCAGAAATTCAAAAAAATCTTGGGTATTTACCAGGAGAAATTGCATTTTTAGATGATATGACAGGAATTAACTTTATAAAGTTTATAGCTGAGATGAAAGGAATCAAGGATTTAACTAGAGCAAAGGAACTTATAGGAAGATTTGAATTAAATCCTAATAGTAAGATTAAAAAGATGTCTAAAGGGATGAAACAAAAAATTGGTATAGTGTGTGCATTTATGCAAGAGCCTGACATTTTAATTTTAGATGAGCCTACAAGTGGTCTTGATCCTTTAATGCAAAATGAGTTTATAAAGTTAATCTTAGAAGAAAAAGAAAGAGGAACTACCATATTAATGTCTTCACATAGCTTTGAGGAAATAGAAAGAACTTGTGATAGGGCAGCGATTATCAAAGATGGTAAGATAGTTTCAGTTGAAAATATAGCTACATTAAAGGAGTCTAAACAAAAAATATATAGTATTACTTTTGAAAATGAAGAAGTAGTAAAAGATTTTCTTAAAGAAGGATTTAAGATTAAAGATATTGATAAAAACAATGTAACTGTATTGGTAAAAGGAGATATTATGCCTTTAATTAAATCTTTAGGAAAATATAAAGTAGTAAGCTTAGAGTCTAAAGCTCAAAGTTTAGAGGATTTGTTTATGCATTTTTATGGAGGTGAAAACAATGATTAGTATTCCACTATTAAAGAGAGAAATTAAATCTAACTACAAACTTTTTATAATATTTGCAGCTGTACTTACTATGTATATTTCCGTAATTATTCCAATGTTTGATCCTGAAATTGGTAATGCTTTGGCAGAGTTTGAAAAAGCTATGCCAGAAATGATGGCGGCTTTTGGAATGAGTAATCCAGGTACTACTTTAATAGAATTTATGAATTCTTATTTATTTGGATTTTTATTTATAGTATTTCCAATGATTTTTGAAATAATAATTGCTAATAAGTTAATAGCTAGATATGTGGATAGAGGTTCCATGGCATATCTATTAGCTACACCCAATAAAAGAAGTAAGATTGCAGTAACTCAAGGAGTATTTTTACTACTAGCTGTCGGAGCTTTAGTATTATTTATTACTGTAGCTTCTATTACATCTAGCCAAATTTATTTTCCTGGTAACTTAGATATTAATAAATTTCTATTAATGACTTTTGGACTTTATTGCCTTCATATTGCAATAAGTGGACTAGGATTCTTTGCTTCTAGTATTAGTAATGATACTAAGCTTTCATATTCAATAAGTGCAGGAATACCAATCGGATTCTTTATAATTCAACTTTTAGGTAATATGGGTGGAAAGCTTGAAAACTTTAAGTATTTTACTATATTCTCATTATATGATACTGATAAATTAATTAATGGTGATTCAGCAGGTACATGGATGATATTGATTCTATTAGGTGCAGGTTTATTACTATATATAATAGGAATATTTAGGTTTAGTAAAAGGGATTTACCTTTATAAGGGGAGAAGGTTATATGGGGATAAATAATAAAAAAGTTGTAGTATTAGATTTTTATGCTTATGAAATTAGTTCATTAATATGCTATTTAGAAGAAATGGCTAAAAAGGGTTGGCTATTAGAAAGTATTTCAAATATGTATGCTAAATTTAAAAAGATTGAACCAAGGAATATTAAATATACTATAGATATAATAGGAAAAATTTCTACTTATGAAGAGTTAGATAAAGAAAGCCTTAAAGAATATAGGGATAAGAAGGAAAATGAGGGGTGGAAGTTTTTGTATGACTATAAGAATATGCAGATTTTTTATAGTGAATATAATAATGAAGACTTTGTAGAAATTTCGGAAGAGAAATGGAAGGTTAAAGAAATATTTAAAAATTCTATTTTTGAATTATTTATAAGAATGTTACCTATGTTGTTTTTAGCATTTAATCATTATATATCTATATTTAGAAGCGATGGTATTGATATATTTACAGAGAATGATAGGATTCTAGGTTTATTATTTGTAATAGTATATTTACTAATTCATTTAGTTGATTTAGTGAGGGTGTTTAAGTTTAAGGTATCTCCTTATAAAATAAGTACCTCTAGTATTTGGATTAAGTTTAAAAGTATAGGTATGGCATTAATATTTTTAATGTTATTTATATACGTAATTGCTTCTATTATTAAATTTAATTCAATAGATAATCGTATTGGAATAACTGTTATTTTGAGTTTTATTTTTATAGGAGCTATAATAGCCTTTATATATTACTTAGCAAATATTAATAATAAGAATATAAAGAAAAATACTACTATAGCCTCATTATTAATATTAATTGTTTCAATTGTACTAATTATCAATAATTTTATAGTTGACAATGATTCTAATAATACCAATAATTCAGTTGATAGAAAGGAACATGCTTTAAGCTTAAATGACTTTAATGATGAATTAATTAGCGATAAAGACTTATTTATTGATGAAAGTAGTAGCTTTTTAGCAAGTAAGATTTTTTACAATGCTTATGGTAAGAATATGCAGTTATCCTATGAGTTATTTGAAAGTGATTATGAATGGATAACTAAGTTAAACTTTAATAGAGTGATGAAGTGGTTTGAAAATCAAGACATAAAGTATAATGAAATAGAAACTAATCTTCCAGAGGATATTAAAGTATTAGTTAATGAAAAGGGAAGTAATTATTTTCTAGTTTCATCAAAAAAGATGATTGAATTAATAGGAGTAGAGGATATTAAGGATAAAGAAGATTTCTTTAATACTGTTTATGAGAAAATTTTTAGTTTATAAAATAGGAGTGAAGAAGTATGACTGAAAAAACTTGTCCAATATGTGGTGAAAAAATGAAGGAATATGAGTTTGCCTATGATAATAACCAGTATGGGAAGAAATATTATAAGTGTAGTGAATGTGGTCATAAAGAAAATACAATGCAATAGATAAATAGGAGAGATTAAAATGATTGGGTTTGATATGTTTTCTGGAATGTTTTCTATAGTATTTATTTTGATTATAGGAATGTTTATTTTTACTATTGCCAAAGGAATTAGTGAATGGTCTTCTAATAATAAACAACCAATTATACCTGTGGAATCAGTAATAACATCCAAAAGAACATCAGTTACACATCATCATCATAATACTGGGGACAATATGATGCATAATTCAACTTCAACTAGTTATTATGTAACATTTCAATTTGATAATGGTGAAAGATTAGAGCTAAAAGTTTCAGGAAGAGATTATGGATTAATGGCTGAAGGTGATAAAGGAGTATTATCTTTTCAAGGTACAAGATTTATAAGTTTTAATAGAAAGTAATTATAATTAAATAATGTAATAATTAAGGGAGAAACTTAGTGAGAGTTAAGTTTCTCCCTTAATATTTATAAGTTACCAATAAATTGTTTGAAAGGTGCATTCAAATAATAATAATAATAATAAATATAAATTAAGTTTACTGAGCAGAGTTTTTTTGCTTAACTTGTTGAATCTTTTGTGCTTCAACTTGTTCAGCTGGATACCAACCCTTAGCTTCCATCTTTTTGTATATTTCATGTTGAATTTTTAAAGTTTCACATAAAATATCATGGAAGGTTGTATTAATATTTTCTGTTGAAGATTCAATAGTTCCATGCAGATATAAATCACAAGAACCTTTTGTTAATTGAAGTATATTTTCTAAGATACACTTATCATCCATTATTTATCCTCCTTTTAAAGTAGTGAATATAACTTTCCAAATAGTTCTTTATGTTTAGCTTCATATTGAGTTACTAAAGTTTTCAATTCTGCATCTTGAATTTTAGTAGCGGATTCTTTACATATAGTTTCAAGAAACTTTTGATGTCCTAAGGCATCTTGAATATATAAAAGTTCTTTTGAAGTCATAGTATTCACCTCCAATGTTAGTATGGATTAATGAAGAAAAATATATTCTTATAAAACTGGCAATGTTAACTAGGGTACGATTGCAATAAAATTTTAAAATAAAATAGCTCTTCAAATTAAAATGCCTCAAAATATGATTATAAAAATTATATTTTGAGGTATCTTAATTTTTAATATTAATATAATGAAAAGAAAAATAAATATTTATTTACAGAAATCAGTTAACTTAGTATTATCTTGTATATCAACTAAAGCTTCACCGAATCTTTGGAAATGGACAACTTCTCTTTCTCTTAAAAATCCTAATATTTTTTTTATTTCAGCATCATCTGTTAAATTAAGTAGCCATTCATAAGTAGCTCTAGCTTTTTGCTCAGCAGCCATGTTTTCAGTTAAGTCAGCAATTACATCTCCTTTGGCCTGGATATAGGTTGCAGTCCAAGGATTACCAGTTGCATCTGTATAAAATACGGCTTTCCCATGATCAGCATAATGACCATCTAAACCAGAAGCTTTTATATCTTCAATAGAGGCATTTTCCATAATTTGATGTACCATTGTAGCCATTACTTCTACATGAGCAAGTTCTTCTGTGCCTATATCCGTAAGTAAAGCTCTAGATTTATTGGTTGGCATAGTATATCTTTGATCTAAATATCTAAGGGCAGCCCCTAATTCTCCATCTGGACCACCATATTGAGTAACTAAAAGTTTAGCCATTCTTAAATCAGTTGATTTTAAGTTAACTGGATGTTGAAGTGTTTTAACATAATACCACACTAGATTTACCTCCTATTATTTTCCCAAGGCCATGGTGAATTAACCCAAGCTTCAGGATTTTGAAAATAAGCTCTTCCAAAGTTGGTTAAAGGACCATATTCTTTTTCATAATCCCATATAACTTTATTAAGCTCACAAGAAATAGTTTCAAAATCTTTTGTTGCCTTTTCACAGTTTGGGAAATTATCAAGATAGAGGTTTAAATCAAGAGCATAAAATTGAAGCATATGGATTTTAGCTAAATATTCATTTTTACTCATATTTCTTTACCTCCTTAAGAGATTTAGAAGCACAATATGGACTATATAAATCTTTGAATATAGTACCAGCAGCAAATGCATCATCAATATTGAACAAATTTTCATAAGGTTGGAGGTTAATAAATACTTTTCCATACATATAAGGAGAGAATACTTTATAAGATTCGTAACAATTTTTACTTGGATCCTCACATAAAATATTACAGTATGTTTTTCCTGGATCCTCTATACATTCGTTACACTTAGTGCAATTATCATGATCACGAAATGACATAAAGACTTCCTTTCATAAAATAGCTTTACTAATAGAATATGTATAAAGGAATTAAATGTTAAGGAAAGATCAAAAAAATAAGAAAAATATTAAAAAGGAGGAGAAATTTATAATTTCCTATGATATTTTATTTTGATATTTTGTATGATATTATCTATATATATGTTTTAATAAATAATCTGAATTTTGAGAAGTTATGTTATTTTAAGTGAAAAATAGTTTTGAAAGTAAATTACATATAAATAAAATACAGAAGGTGATTAAATGAGAAGTGTTGATTATAGAGGATTGACTGGGAAAGTAGTAACTAAAGAGAGTGAAGAATATAATGCTTCTATAATATGCTGGAATAGAGCAATAGAAAAATATCCATTAGTTATTGTTTATTGTTTTAACGAAAATGATGTAATAAATGCAATAAAGTGGGCTAGAGAAAATAATATAGAAATTAGAGTGAGATCAGGAGCTCATAGTTATGAAGGCTATTCAACAGGAAATGATGTAGCAATTATTGATGTGAGCAACTTAAATAAAATATATATAAATGAAGAGAAGTTAATTGCTAAAATTGGCGGTGGAGTAAGAAATAGAGAAGCTTATGAAACTTTTGGATCTAGGGGGTATGCTTTTCCAGGTGGTGGGTGTCCAACTGTAGGTGTTCCAGGATTAATATTAGGTGGAGGCTGGGGCTATTCATCAAGGTTTTTAGGACTAGCATCTGATAGTTTAATTGAAGCAGAAATTATAGATTATAAAGGTGATAAGTTAATAGTAAATAAAGAAGAAAATAGTGAACTTTTTTGGGCGTTAAAGGGAAGTGGAGGGTGTAATTTTGGAGTAATTACATCTATGACTATTAAAATAAAAGAAAAAGCTAATATGGGAACTTTAATATATATTAATTATCCTAGTATTACTAAAGAAGATAATATTGAAATTGTCTTAAGACTACAAGAGTTATATAAGGTTTTGGATAGAAAGATGAATTTAAAAACAGCTATATATAATTCTAGGGAAAGAGGTAGAGGAGTAAAGATTACAGGGTTATTTTATGGTAATTCTAAAGATGCTAAAGAAATATTAAAACCTCTTTTAGATATTACTAATAATATAGAAATTACCATAGAAGATAAGAGTATATTAGAATGTAATAGATGGATACAAGATAGCCATCCAGATTATGAAAAGTATAAATCAACAGGAAGATTTGTAAATAAAGATTATACAATTGAAGAGATCGAAAAACTTATAAATATAGTTGACACTCCATCAGAAGGCTTTGATTACACGGCCATAACTTTTTATGGTGCAGGAGGAGCTATTAGAGATGTAGGTAAACTGGATAGTGCTTATTATTATAGAGATGCAAACTTTATTATGGGAATTCAATCAGTTTGGGAAGTGGACAAGTATGCTGAGGAAAATAAGGAATGGGTTAATGAGAATTTTAAAACTATAAAAGCTTTAACTAATGGATCCTTTGTAAACTTTCCTATAATTGGACTAGAAAATTATGAAGAAGAATATTATGGAGAAAATATTAAAAAGCTTAGAGAATTAAAAGCAAAATACGATCCTTATAGTGTTTTTACTTACCCTCAAGTTATAAAATCAAAGGATGAAATATAAGATAAAGACAATAGGATTAAAAAGTGATATAATTGATAAGGATTATTAAATGAGGTGATAAATTGATAAGTATAGCTGGAAAAGGTTGCGAGAGACTTGTTCCTACTGAAGAGAAAAAGCCTTTAGAGGAAATAGAACGTAGCCTTGTTAAAAAATATAGAAAACATATATGGACTAAATTTGTTAGGGCGGTTAAAGACTACAATTTAGTTGAAGAAGGAGATAAAATTGCTGTAGCTATATCTGGAGGAAAAGATTCATTACTTATGGCTAAGTGTTTTCAAGAATTAAAAAAACATGGTCAAATGAATTTTGAATTAGAATTTATAGCAATGGATCCTGGATACCATCCTCAAATAAAGGAACTTTTAATAGAAAACTGTGAGCACCTAGGTATTCCAGTTCAAATATATGAAGGTAAAGTTTTTGAGGTAGTAGATAAGATGGCTAGAGACTATCCATGTTATTTATGTGCTAGAATGAGAAGAGGTTCTTTATATAATAAAGCTAAGGAACTTGGATGTAATAAGCTAGCTCTTGGTCATCATTATAATGATGTTATAGAAACAACATTACTTAATGTTTTATATGCCGGTAATTTCAAAACTATGTTACCTAAGTTTAAATCTGCTAATTTTCAAAATATGGAGCTTATAAGACCTCTATATTATGTAGAAGAAGATTACATAAAGAGATTTACAAATAATGCTGGAATATGGCCACTTAATTGCGCTTGCATGGTTGCAGCAGAAAAAATAGGTAATAAGAGATATGAAATTAAGGAATTAATAAAAGAACTTAAGAAGAATTTTGATGGTGTTGAAAAATCAATCTTTAAGTCAGCTGAAAATGTTAATTTAGATTCAATTCTTGGCTGGGAAAAAGATGGAATTAAAACAAAGTACTTAGAAGTTTATGATGAGGAATAATTAACGCTATATTATTTATAATAATAATGTAGCGGAGGTGATTTTATGGCAAAGAAAGGTCAAAAGGCAAGTTGGGAGAATAAAAGATACCAACCTCCTAAGGCTAGTGAAGCTTCTAAAGTACCTGAAGTTAAATAAAAGTTATAGTTATTAAAAAAAAGCTGCTTAAATATGAATTTCTTTAAGCAGTTTTTCTGTTTTATCAAAATTTGAAAAATTTCTACACATATTTTACTTTTTTTATTAAAAAATATATGTTATATTTTATTTAAGCTTTAATGCTGAAAATTATGTATTGGAGAAATAATATGGATAAAGATAAATTTATTGCTATGGACCCAAATATTTTATTAAGTATGATTAATATGAAGCTTAGAGATTTTTATTCTAGCTTAGACGATTTATGTGATGATATGGGAATAATTAAAAGTGATTTAGAAGAAAAGTTAGAATCTATAGATTATAGATATGATAAAGAAAGAAATCAATTCAAATAAATGTTAGGAGGTATAATTTATGAAATTAAAAAACTTTGGTAAATTAGCCGTTTTAGTTGCAGCAGGTACAGCTTTAGTAGCAACATTAATTAATGATAATAAGGAAAAAGCAAAAAAAGAAGAAGTTACAACAGATAGAGAATAAAAATCTCTCGCTTAGATATAGTAAATTTTCATAAGGATAAAAGGTAGGAATAGGGATATGAGTATTGACAAGGAAGTTAAATACCTTAAATTTAAGAATAAAAAATCCTTAGCTTTTGATGAGAGTAGCGAGTTTTTATCTAGGTTCAAAGAATCTTTTATAAAATCAATAAATGGACTGTTTATATTTGCAGATATAGAAAAAGACTTGATAATATTATATGGAAATAATAAGGGAATCATAGGGGTTGATGATGATTTTATAGTTATGTCTTTTAATGAGTGTATGGAATATATACATCCAGAGTTTATTGATATATTAATTGAGGGTATTAAAGGTAATTTAGAGGAAATCGAAATTAAAATAATCAATTTAGATAGGCAAGAAGTATGGATTAGTATTAAAGGACAAGGTGAAAAGAGTAAAAAAGGAAGTCTTCAAAGATTTGAAGGCTACATACATAATATAACTAAGGAAAAAGAAGCAAGTTTTAAATTAGAGTATATGAGTTATTATGATGAATTAACTGGCTTGATAAACAGAAAAAGATTTAAAGAAGTTATAGATAAAGAACTTAGAGCTCATACATTAGAAGAAAGTAGGGGAGCTCTAATAATAATTGATATAGATAATTTTAAATTTGTTAATGATTCTTATGGGCATATTTATGGAGATTTGTTTCTGAAACGATTTTCTGAGGACTTAAAGAAAATGCTTAAATTCAATTCTAATATTTGTAGATTTGGTGGAGATGAGTTTTTGGTTTTCCTTCCATATATAGAAGATATTAAAGAAATTGAGAATATTATTACCAAGATTGTAAACATATTAAAAAATCCGTATAGTATAAATGGTAAAAAAATATTTTCTACAGTAAGTATAGGTGTTTCAGTTTTTCCAGATGATGCTGAGGACTTTGAAGGTTTATTAAAGAATTCAGATGCATCTATGTATATGGCTAAAAGTAATGGTAAGAATCAATGGCAAATGTTCAATAGTAATATATCAAAGGAAATAAATAGAATATATTCTATTCAAAAAGGACTTAGAACAACCTTAGAGAATAATGAAATGTATGTTGTATTTCAACCTAAGATTAGACTAACTGACGATGAAGTTGATGGATTTGAAGCTTTACTAAGATGGAAAAACGAAGAAATGGGCTTTGTAAGCCCAGGAGAATTTATCCCAATTGCAGAAAGTACAAGACTTATTATTCCTATTGGAAAGTTTGTATTAAGAGAAGTTTTTGCTAAAATTAAATATTTACTATCAGAAGGATATGATAACTTTAAAATAGCTGTAAATCTTTCAGAGATTCAATTAAGAGAAGGAGACTTGGTAACGTATTTTAACTCTTTAATAGAGGAGTTTCAAGTATCTCCTAAATATGTTGAAATTGAAATAACTGAAAGTATGATTATGAAATCAGTAGATAGAAATATTCAACATTTGTTAGAAATTAAAGAATTAGGAGCATCTATTGCTTTAGATGATTTTGGAACAGGTTATTCATCATTGAATCATTTAACAAAATTACCTATCGATGTTTTAAAAATAGATAGAAGCTTTGTAGTTGATATGACTCAAAATGATAAATCTAGGTTTATAGTAGAAAATATTATTCAACTATCTCATAAGCTAGGTATTACTGTAGTTGCAGAGGGTGTTGAAGAAAAAGAGCAAGTAGATTATTTAAAGAGTATTGAATGTGATACTGTTCAGGGATATTATTATAGCAGACCAGAACATTTTGAAAATGTAATAACTATGTTAAGTAAATAGACATGGCTTATAGTTGCTAAGAAATAAGGGCTTATAAAGGATGGTAAGTTAATTAAAATCTTTTATAAGCCCTAGATATGTTTAAAAGTTAAGTTTTAATATAGATTTTATTATACAATTTGGGGGGATAAGATGAAAAAAACAGTTGATCTAGTATCAGGAAATATTTTATCAGCATTAATAAAATTATCATTACCTATATTAGGTACTTCATTTATTCAAATGGCTTATAATATGATAGATATGATATGGGTTGGGAGAATGGGTAGTGATGCAGTTGCAGCTGTGGGAACGGCTGGGTTTTTCACTTGGTTTGGAAGTGCATTAGTTTTTATTTCTAAAATAGGAGCAGAAATAGGTGTTTCACAAGCTATAGGTAAAAAGGATCAAGTAGAAAGAAATAAATATATTTATAATAGTTTGCTTATAAATATTATAATTGCAATTACATATACAATTCTTTTAATACTTTTAAGAAATAATTTAGTTGGATTTTTTAAATTAGGTAATGAAGAAATAATTAGAATGGCTATTGAATACTTAATAGTAGTTTCATTAGGAATGATATTTAGCTTTTTAAATCCTTTATTTACAGGAATATTTAATGCTTCTGGAAGTAGTAAGGTGCCATTTTTAATTAATTCTATAGGACTAGTATTTAATATAGTTTTTGACCCAATACTGATCTTTGGACTTTTTGGATTCCCAAGATTAGGTGTTATTGGAGCTGCCTTAGCTACCGTATTAGCACAAGTTATAGTTACTTTCATTTTTATAGTAGCATTTATTAAAAATGGATATAGTTTAAGTTTAAAGAATAAAAAATATATAGACAAAGCTATAATAATAAAAATATGTAAACTTGGTATTCCAATGGCCCTACAAAATTGTGGGTTTTCATTTTTTGCTATGGTAATAGGAAGAGTTGTAGCTTCATTTGGACCAGTAGCAATTGCAGTACAGAAGGTTGGCTCACAAATTGAAGCTATATCATGGATGACTGCAGAAGGATTTGCAGCTGCATTAACGGCTTTTGTTGGACAAAACTATGGAGCAAATAAATGGGGAAGAATTTTAAAGGGATATAAGTCTACAATATTAGTGGCTAGTGTACTAGGAGTTCTTTCAAGCCTATTATTAATTTTTGCAGGAAGAGAATTATTTTCTGTGTTTATTCCAGAGAAGGAAGCTATTGATGCAGGTGCAGCTTACCTAACTATACTAGGATTTTCTCAGTTATTTATGTGTATAGAAATAACTACTGCAGGCGCTTTTTCTGGATTAGGAGATACAGTTACTCCTTTTTGGGTAAGTATAATACTTACAGGTCTTAGAATACCTATAGCTATATTTTTAAGCTCATATTTAGCATTAGGATTAAATGGAGTATGGTGGAGTATTAGCGGAACCAGTATTTTAAAAGGAATAATTTTAGTTATACTATTCTTTATAATGGTGATTATTCCAAATAAAAATAAATTTAAAAAAAGTGTTGACAATTTAGAGTGTAGATAATATTATATAAATAAATTAACAAGTAATTCCTTTGATGAGGGAGAGTAACTATTATGTAAGGTTTAAGAGAGCTGAAGGTGGTGGGATTTCAGTACTGTAACAGATAGTGAATGGGCCTCTGAGGAGTAAGGCGAAATTCTTTAAAGTAGCTAAACCGTAAGTCCCACGTTATAGGGAATAGGGTATGAAGTACCTGATTGGAGAGGCTTTTTTAAGCAATTTAGGTGGCACCACGGATAATACCGTCCTATACAATTTGTATAGGGCGTTTTTTTATACTCAAAAATAGTAAGGAGCTGGTAATTATGGTATGAACTTTAGGTGATAGCAGAGATTAAATTAAATTTATTAAAAAAGGAGAATTCAAAATGAAAAGAAATTTAAATGTTAAAAAAATGATATTAAATGCAATATTAATAGCAATAGGAGCACTATTACATCAAATTACGCCAGCTTTAGGATTACCAATGCAACCAGATTTAGCTTTAGCAATGTTATTTATAATTATTTTAATAAATAAAGATTATAAGACAACATTAATTTCAAGTATAATAATGGGTGTTATTACTGCACTTACAACGAAGTTTCCAGGAGGACAACTTCCGAATATTATTGATAAGCTTGTAACAGCACATCTAATATTCTTTACATTTAAGATAATGGGAGAAAGAGTTTTAGATTTTGTTAAGATAGTAATAGCTTTAAGTTTAGGAACTGTAATAAGTGGATTAGTATTTTTAGGATCAGCTAGTATAATAGTTGGACTTCCAGGACCTTTTATATTATTAGTTAGTACAGTGGTAATACCAGCAGCGATTATGAATATATTTTTAGGAATAATTTTATATAAAGCAATAGGTGTAGCTTTGAAAGCAACGAGAACAGAAATAGTATAGAGAACTGACTTCGTCAGCTTGAATTAAGAATGAAAAATTAAGGATGTGATTTTTTATAAATCGCTAAAATAAAAGAATGGGCTGTTTTTGTAAACAGCCCAATTAAAAAATATTAATTTTAATTCTTAATTTGTTATTTTATATTTGTGCGACAGCACCTTTAAAATTATAAAGCTCTGGCAAGAGTTTTTTCCTTTATTCTTCATTCTAAAGTATACATTTCAAAGCTATCGTGTTATTTTATAGATTTCAGGTGTATCTTCTGTTATTGTTTTAAATACATATCCCTTATCTTTATAGTATTTAATTATGGAAGGAAGGGCTTTAGCAGAGTTTTTATTTATATAACCACAGTGCATTAATAGTACTATATTGTTCTTAGAAGAATAAGCTTTTTTAGCTATAGTGCTTGGGGCTGAGTTATAATTGGCACCATCTTCAGTATCTAAAGTCCAATCGTATATTTTTAAATTATTATTATGTATTTCTTCAACTAAAGAATTCTTTAATTTATAGGTTCTATTATTACATCCAAAAGGAAATCTTAAAATATTATATCGCTCGCCTGTTACCTTATATATTTCATCTTGGCATTTTAGCATTTCATTTATAAAGCCACTATTATTACAATAAAGTTTATTTCTATCATGGGAATAGCTGTGCAATCCTATGCTATGACCTTCTTCTTTCATTCTTAGTAGTATATCTTCTTGAGTTTTAATTTGAGAACCTACTACAAAGAATGTGGCTTTTACATCTTCCTTTTTTAAGGTATCTAGAACGTCAGTAGTAACTTTTCCCCCAGGCCCATCATCAAAGGTAAGGTATATTGTTTTAGGGCCAATATTATCAGATTCATCATTTGCTTTTTCATTATTGGTATCATTATAGGCAAAAGCTGTTAAGCTTGGGTATATTAAACTTATACTTAAAAATAACAATAGCATGAATAAGATTATAATTTTATTTTCTTTTTTCATAATTCACCTCCAAAGAATAACAAGCATTTATAGTATTCCTAAAAAAACATATAATAAACTCTTAAATATAAAAAAAATTTTGCTAAATTTAATAAAAAACTTAGGTAAGGCAACTAATAAAAATTGATTTAATAATAAGAATATTGGATATAATTATTAAAGGAATTCAGTTATCTGAATTCCTTTTAATTTATAAGATTACGTACTTTTTAATATTTATACTGGAAATAATATTAATATTAAAAAATATATGATACAATTATCATTGTAATATATTGTAAAGAAATTTTTTGGTGGTAGAAATGAAAAGAAGAAAAAAGCAGAGCTTAGTTTTTTTATTTGTATTGGCAATATCATTATATACTTTAACTATGTTTGAAGCTAAAAACGCCTTAATAATTATAATGTCTATTATTATATTAATTTTAATATCTAACTCTCTTTATAATAGAAGAAAATATTATAAGTTACATAATTTAATAGATGTAAATAGAAGAAGATATAAATCAGCAATTGAAGCTTTAGATGGAGCTATATGGGAATGGTCAAATAAGAATAATGAACTTTTTATATCTGATAAAATAAAAGAAATATTAGGAATAAATGAAAATATTAATAGTTTTAATGAATGGTTTAGGTATATATCTGATGATGAAAGAGAAGATATAGTACTTTATATTGAAAATGTTATTGAAAATAGAAGTATAGATGATTTTATTTTAGAACCAATATTTATAAGCAAAAGTGGAGAAAAGTTAAATATCCAAATTAAAGGTAGTGGAAAAATATTTAAGGATACTTTTTATTTAACTGGATCTATTAAAAATATTACTGAATTAAAAAAGTTTCAAAAGGTTAATACAAATAGGAAAGATAGAAATATACTAGCATTAGAAGTAGCAAATGATATAGTTTTTTGGTGGAATGTAAATGAAAATATTATTTCTATTGGTAATGCAGTTAGAAAATATTTAGGCATCCCTGGAAAGGGAGATTTGTTAATTCCATATAAGAAGTGGCAAGAATACATAAATGAAGAAGACTTAAAGGGTTATTTAGATAAGATTAATGGTATTTTAGATTCGCCTAAAAATGAAGTCTATTCAATAGAATATAGAATAAAAGGTTCCAATAATAAAGATTATTGGATACAGAGTAAAGGGAAAAAAGTAGTTGAGAATAGTGAAAGTATATTTGTATATGGAACACTATCTGATATTACTATAAGAAAAGAAAAAGAATTGGAAATAAGTTATCTAAGTTTTAATGATGATGTTACTGGAATACCAAATAGAAGATATTTTGTTAGAGAAATAAATAATAGGTTAAAGAATTATACTAATGAAAAAATGGCAATAATATTTATTGATTTAGATAATTTTAAATATGTTAATGATACTTTTGGTCATGATATAGGTGATTCTTTATTATTTGAATTTTGTAATTGCATTAAAAATATGAATATTGAGGATTCATTATTTGCTAGATATGGCGGAGATGAGTTTGTTTTAGTAAAATACAACTTAAAGTCAAAAGGTGAAATAAAAGAAATTTTGAATAATGTAATAAAAAATTTAAGTAAGCCTATGATGATAAAAGAGAAAGAAATATTTTGTTCTTTAAGTATTGGAGTTAGTATATATCCTACAGATGGGTTAGATATAGGAATACTTTTAAAAAGGGCAGATATGGCTATGTATTTAGCTAAAATTAATGGAAAGAACAGATATGAATTTTTTGACTCAAATATTTTAGAAATATTAAACCGTGAATTTAATATAGAAAAAGGATTACGGATAGCTATTGATAATAATGAAATTAAAATGTTATATCAGCCAAAGGTAAGTGTTTATACTGGAGAAGTAGTCGGGTTTGAATCTCTAGTTAGATGGCATAGTAATGAATTAGGTATGGTATCACCTAATGAATTTATACCAATTGCAGAAAATTCAGGACTTATTATAACAATTGGCAAACATATTATAGAAGAGAGTCTTAAGAAATGTAAAGAGTTGTCTTTAAAAACAGATAAAAAATTTAAGATGGCAATAAACCTTTCTGAAGTTCAAATTAGAGATGATGAAATTGTAAAGTTTATAGATGAAACTATAAAAAGCCTGGAGCTAGATGCAAGTTATGTTGAATTTGAGATAACTGAAAGTATTATAATGAAGTATCCAGAAAAAAATATCAACACATTAGAAAAGTTAAAAAATCTTGGCGTAACTTTGGCTTTAGATGATTTTGGAACAGGATATTCATCTCTTAGTTACTTAAGAACACTACCTATAGATGTATTAAAGATAGACAAGAGTTTTATAGATGGTATTCTTATCGAAGAAAAATGTGAGTATATTATAAATAGTATAATAGAGTTATCCCATTATTTAAATTTAACTGTAGTTGCTGAAGGTGTAGAGACTAAAGAGCAACTAGAGTACTTAAGTAATATTAGTTGTGATGTAATTCAAGGGTATTATTTCAGTAGACCAATTGAATTTGAAGATGCAGCTAAGATGATATTTGCTAGCTAATAAAATATTTAAATTTATATTATATTTTAATCACAAAGTAAATGTAGAAATCGTATTATGTAACTATATTGGACTTTGGAGGTTAAAATGAAAATAGTAATTGATGATCAATATCAAAGCGATGAAAATGGAAATAGCCAATATACTATAGATGAAAATGGTAATGTTAATTTATTTATTAAAGTAGATGAGGATATCAATGGTGGAAGCGGTATTAATACTGGAGGTACCATTAATGCAAGTAAAATAATTAATGATAATAACATAATTAACATAGCAGAAGATGATAATATTGTTCAAAGCGATTTTAAGAAAGAAGATATTAGCGGAGAAGAAGAAGAATACTATGAAGATTTAAATGAGGGAGTAGAAGAAACATCTAAAACTTATGGTGAAGAAAGGTTTTTAGAAGAACGATATAAAGGATATAATAGTGTTTATTCTGAAATAGAGAGTTCTTTAGAAGAGAAGTATGGTAAGAAGGAAGCTCCTGAAGCTAAAGGAGAAATTATAGTATTATCAAAGTTAGGCTCTAAGGACGGAGTAGAACTAAAGGGAGCTAGAATAAATCTTTATATTTTAAATGGAGTTTCTCCAAGATTATTTGATTCAAAATTTACAGATACTAGAGGAATAGCAGAGTTTAAACACCTTCCTAATGGAGCCTTTAGGGTTATTTCGATTGTAGATAGAAGATTTTTCGAAAAACCAGTATATTATAATTGGAATGAAGTAACTATTGATAAGAATAATAAACTAAGCAATATTTGTGTAGTTAATAAAATTAAACAAGGATATTATAGAAGATAGTTTTTTGGAGATTTTATAAAGTGAGAATTACTTATAAAATCTCCTTTTATGTTAAAATAGAATAGAAGACTAGTTAATAAGGAGAGATACATATGATAATTAGAATTAAATATTTTGAGAATGCAACTAGATTAAATAAGATATCTAAAGGTGATTGGATAGATGTATATGCTAATAAGGATATGTTTATAAAAGAAGGGGAAAGGGCAATGATACCTTTAGGATTTGCACTTGAACTTCCAGAGGGGTGGGAAGGGCATCTTGCACCAAGAAGCTCTACATTTAAAACTTGGGGTATAATACAAACTAATAGCCTAGGAGTAGTAGATTCAAGTTATATAGGTGATAATGATCAATGGCATATGCCTGTATTCTGTTTACAAGGAAAAAGTGAAGAAAATGGAGTAAAGGGAACTTTCATTGAAAGAGGAGATAAAATTGCTCAATTTAGAATTATGGAAGTAATGCCTTCTATAGAATTTGAAGAAGTAGATACATTTGGTAATGCAGATAGAGGTGGGTTTGGTTCTACAGGAAAGAAATAATTTATATTGACTTTGAGCAAAAAATTAATAGTTTTATATTAAATAATTAAAAAAATAAGAAGGAGCTGTCTCACAATGAAAAACTAAGAATTAATAATGAAAAATTAATTCTTAATTTAGGCTGTTTGTGCGACAGCTCCTTCTTTAGTATTAGAATTTTAGAGAAATAGTAAATTATTCATTTGCACTGTCTTCAATAGCACAATTTTCCCATTCTTCATATAAAGAAGAGATTTTGTCTTCTAAGTTTTTAATTTCCTTGCTTATTTTTTCACTTTCCACAGGATTTGAATAAACTTCTTCTAAACAAAGTTTTTCTTGAAGGGCTAGTAAATTATTTTCTTCTTTAGCTATTTCATCTTCAAGCTTTTTAAATCTTATTTTCATAGCTTTTTCTTCTTTTTCTAGTTCTTTTTTCTTTCTCTTCTCTTCTTTTAGCTGAGTCTTAGTTTTCCCTTTAGCTATTTCCTCCATAACTTCAAACCTATTTGGATTAACTTTTTTCTCTTGATAGTAACTGTAATTACCTAGGTATTCATTAATTCCATTTTTATTAAGCTCAAGGATTCTATTAACTACTTTATTTAAAAAGTATCTATCATGAGAAATAACCATTAAAGTTCCATCATAAGTTAAAAGTGCATCCTCCAAAGCTTCTCTAGACATAATATCTAAGTGGTTTGTAGGCTCATCTAGTAATAAAAAGTTTGATTTAGAAATCATAAGCTTTAGCAAGTTTATTCTACATTTCTCTCCACCACTTAAGGTGTTTATTACTTTGAAAACATCATCACCAGTAAATAAGAATGAAGCAAGATATCCTCTTAGCTTACTAGTAGTTAAATTAGGAAACTCATCCCATACTTCATCAATTATTGTTTTATCTAAGTTTAAGTTGGATTGCTCTTGATCATAATATCCAAGGTTAACGTTGGTACCCAAAACAACATTACCAGCATCAGAATTAATATTACCTAAAACAATATTAAATAAAGTAGTTTTACCACCACCATTCTCACCTATTAATGCAACTTTTTCTCCTCTTTTTAAATCTAAGGAAAGACCATTAAAAAGTGTTTTATCGTCATAGCTTTTTGATAAACCTTCTATATGAAGAACATCATGGCCACTTTTCACTGAAGTCTCGAAGTTGATTTTAGAAGCATCCTTTTCCCTGTCGGGTGCATCTAGTTTTTCCATTTTATCTAAAGCTTTTTCTCTACTTTCAGCTGCTCGAATACTTTTTTCTCTATTAAAACTTCTAAATCTTTCTATAATAGCTTCTTGTCTTTTAATTTCTGCTTGTTGAAGATTATATGCTTTTAATTGGGTTTCATATTTTTTCTTTCTTTGTTCAATATATTTTGTATATGGTACGTTATAACAATTTACATGTCCATTAATTACTTCAAAGGTATTATTAGTTACAGCATCTAAGAAAAATCTATCATGGGAAATTATAAGTACTGTTCCCTTATAATTTTTAAGGTAATCTTCAAGCCATTCGATAGCCTCTAAGTCTAAGTGGTTTGTAGGTTCGTCTAAAAGAATAATATCAGGTTTTTTAAGCAATAGCTTACATAGGGCTACTCTTGTTTTTTGACCTCCACTTAAAGTGCTTATAATATTATTAAAGTCATCTTCCATAAATCCAAGACCTTTTAATACCCTAGATATTTCTCCTTTATATGTATAGCCACCTTTATGAGAATAAAGATCTTGAAGAGTAGTATAGTCCTTAATTGCTTTTTCATGTGAAGCAGCATTTTCCTCAGTATAAGGCTCAGCCATTTTCCTTTCAAGGATATGTAGTTTTTCTTCTATATCTAATAAATCTTTAAAAACTAAGTTCATTTCATCATAAATAGTGTTTTCCATATCCAAATCTACATGTTGAGTTAAATAGCCAATAGTTCTATTTTTATCTATAAAAATTTCACCACTATCTTGTGATAATTCCTTAGTTATTATTTTAAATAGAGTAGATTTCCCCTCTCCATTACTACCAATAATTCCAACTTTATCACCTTCATTTATTGAAAAAGTAATATCTTTTAATACTTCCTGAATTCCATAGCTTTTCGATATATCTCTGCAACTTAAAACTATCATAATGGTCCTCCAATTTATTTTAACTATATTTAAATTACGTAAATCACAAAATTAACAATATTATTATACTCTAAGGTACTTGCCTAAGCAAATAGGAGAAAATAAAAAAGTGAAAGAATGAAAGAATGAAACAATTAAGGAATCAGGAATGGGGGAATTAGTGAAGAGTTAAGAGGGAAAAGTGAAGAAGCATGGAAAATTGAGAATTAAAAGTGAAGAGATAGAGTGAGAAGTGAAGAACTAAGGAAAAAAACTCAGTCGAAGCTGAGTTTTAAAAACTATATTTTAAATATAATTCTGTAAGAATTATTACTGTAATTTTACATTCTACATTATAAATTTTACATTCTTTATTATGCATTATTAAAGGTTTTGAATTTTGGAAGGTGATTATCAATAACTAAAGAAGGAGTTCCAGATATTAATGGTGCAAAATATTCATAAGCTTCTTCTTTAATATTGTTTCCTCTTTCATTTATTAATTCTTTAGGGAAATACTTAACGTTGTTTGCTATTTTGTTTGCTTCAATTAAAACGTGAGATGTTTTATATGGAGAGTTTGATTCTCTTTTAATAGCAACCATATATCCACTATTACCTTCTAAAGCAAATTTTAATGCTGAATAACCAACTTCAAAGGCTTCTTTTAGATCTATATCAGAAGCACAGTGAATAGCACATCTTTGTAGTACTCCAAGTTCTAAAGCCTTAACTCTATTAGTAATACCTGATGATATAATTAGATTTTTTAAATAATTACCTACACCACCTAATTGAGCATGTCCAAATTTATCGTGTGCTTGTTTCTTTGTTTCTGAGATAAACTTACCTTCAGAATTTCTTATTCCTTCAGAAACGACTATAAATACTTTATTATTTTCTATAAATTTATTTTTAACATCTTCTAAAAAGTTATCTTCATCAAAAACAGTTTCAGGCAAGTAAATAAAGTCTGCTACTTGTTTATTATCAATTCTAGCAAGACAAGCTGATGCAGCTAGCCAACCAGTATCTCTTCCCATAGTTTCTAATATAAAAATCCCATTATTTATGTAAACTGATGAATCTAAGTATGTTTCCAGAGTAGTTGTTGCAATAAACTTAGCAGCACTACCAAAGCCAGGAGTATGATCTGTATGCATTAAATCATTATCTATAGTTTTTGGGATTCCTATAAATTTTATATCTATTCCAGTTTTTTTAGCATAATCACCTAGTTTAGAAATAGTATCCATTGAGTCATTTCCACCAACATAAAAGAAAGCTTTTATATCATTAGCTTTTAATATGTCTAATAGCATATCATATTCACTTGATGACTCTTCTAATTTCTTCATTTTATATCTACATGAACCTAAACCAGAAGATGGGGTATATCTAAAGGTGTTAAGTTCGGCCTCAGAAAAAGCACTTAATTCTATAATATTTCCATTTAAAATTCCTTCTATTCCATTTAAACCAGCATATACTTTATCGAAGGCTTTAATATCCTTATTAGCTTGTACTAAACCTACTACGCTAGAATTTATTACAGAAGTTGGACCACCAGATTGAGCAATAATACAATTTGACATTAATTTACTCTCCTTTTATCTTAAAAATAATGATTAAAACATTATATGTGATATACTTTTTAAAATATCATATACTCTATTTAATAATATACAATATATTTTAGGTTAAATAAAGTACTTAATTGAAAATTAATATATAAAAATTATGTTTAAAACTAATTAATTTAATAATAAAAAAGGGGTTTTTATATGGAATTAAAAGATGTTTCGCTAATCGGTATAGCATTAGCAATGGATGCACTAGGAATTACAATAAGTTTGGGGATAAATCCAAGTCTAGTAAAGAAAAATAAAATAAAATTTATATTATCATTTGCTTTCTTTCAATTTTTCTTTCTATACTTAGGTGGATTGGCTGGGAATTTATTTGATACATATATAGTTTCTATTCCAAGTATTATTGGTGGAGTTATAATAACTATAATAGGAATTATAATGATGATTGCTGCTTTTAAAAATAATGAAAAAGATGACTCCATTTTAATTAATAAGTCTATGTATATGCTACTTGGAATGTCGGTTAGTATTGATGCCTTAGTACTAGGCTTTACAGCTTTTTATAATGAGAATATAATTTTATTAACTCTAGATGGAGTTTTAGTAGGATTAATTACATTACTAATTTGTACAACAGGCTTTTTTTTATGTAGATATGTTAGAAAAATAAGTTTTGTATATAAGTATGCAGACCTACTTGGAGGGCTAATATTATTAATACTAGGAATAGAAATGATATTTTTTAATATTTAATATCATTGAATCTAGTGGTATAATGATGTTAGTATATAGCTATATAGTACGTTAGGAGAAAAAAATGAGCTGGGAAATTTATTTTAGAGAAAATGGTATTAGAGTTACTGCAGGAAGAATTTCAATACTAAATATAATAGAAGCTTCTGAAAAGGGACTTTCAGCTGAAAATATATATGATGAATGCAAAAAGAAAAATAATAACTTAAATTTAAGTACTGTATATAGAACCTTAGATTTATTAGAAGAAAAAGATGTTATTAAAAAAATAAGCATTGATGGACCATCTTTATATATATTAAAAAGGGAGAATCATAAGCATATTTTAGAATGTGATGTATGTCATAAGTGTGTTGAAATTCCTTGTCCTATGGAAGAAATAGAAGAAGCGATTAAGGCGAAGGTTGGATTTAGTTTAACTCAGCATAAGCTTGAGTTGAATGGAATTTGTGACCAATGTAAGAAGGAAAAGTAATGAATAATGTATAATTAATAATGAAGAATTGATAAAAAAACTCCTGGAGGACTTTTATAAATTAAGTTTTTAGTAATTCCCGAAGAATTACATTCATAATTATCAATTATTCGTTAAAAAAACAGCTGCTCTCTGGCAGCTGTTTTTTCTATTTGCTAATAAATCTTTCAAATACTAGTGTTAATATTAAAGTAAATACAGAGGTTAGTGCTATGGTACCACCAGGAGCACTATTAATATAGTAAGAAAGGATAAGTCCTACCATAATATCAAATACTCCAAAGCATATTGCTGCTAAAAGGGTAGTTTTAAAGCCTTTCTTTAATTGCATTGCAGTTGCAACCGGAACTATCATTATAGAGGATATAACTAGTATCCCCATAACCCTTATTGACATTGAGATAGTTGCACCGACTAATATAGTAAATATATAATTTATAAGTTTTACTTTAATACCAGAAGTCTTTGCACCTTCTTCATCGAAGGTAATATAAACAAGTTTATTATATAAAAATAGTAGTATTAATAAGCATATAATTCCAACTATAAGTATTAATATAATATCTTCCCTTGATACAGTTAATATACTTCCAAATAAAAATGAATTAACTTTAGCAGAAGCTTTTCCGCTACTAATAAGAACAATAGCAATACCTAAGCTGAAAGTTAAAACAAGACTCATAACTAGTTCAGCATACTTTTTATAATAATCTCTTAAAAGCTCAATAATTATTGCGCATAAAGTAGTAAATAAAAATGCAGTTATTAATGGATTTACACCAACTACTAATCCAATTGCAACTCCAGCAAAGGAAGAATGGGATAAAGTATCTCCAATCATAGAATATCTTCTAAGTACTAAGAAAAGTCCTATAAATGGACAAAGAATCGAAATAATAAATCCAGCCATAAAAGCATTTTGCATAAAATCTAATTGTAACATAAAATCTAACCTTCCTAATAAACCTTATTTATAAACTTTTTTATATTCTTCTGTAGTGTATAAATAAGCTTTTCCATCTTCAATCTTAAGAATATGAGTAGAGTTATTTAAAGCTATATCAATATTATGTTCTATTGAAATAATAGTTTTTTTCTCTTCTTTATTTAACTTACATAAAATATCATAAATTTCTTTTTGATTATTTGAATCTACACCCGTTGATGGTTCATCTAAGATAATTATATCTGGATTACCCATTAAAGCTCTAGCTATTAAAATTCTTTGCTGTTGCCCACCGGATAGCATTCCAAGTAATCTATTTTCATATTCCCCCATATTTACAGTATTTAAAACAGAAGAAGTATCTATACTATTATTGTTTAATGTTTTTTTATGACAACTTAAAACTTCTTTAACTGTAATAGGGAATTGTGAATTAAATGAATCTAATCTTTGGGGAACATAACCAATGGATTTAGAATTTACAGCAATTTCTCCACTTGTAGGTTTTAGTAAGCCTAGTATTAGTTTTATTAATGTAGTTTTGCAGCTACCATTTTCACCTATAACAGATAAATAGCTACCTTCTTCAATTTTTAAATTTACATCATTAAGATTGTATGGTTTTTTATTTGTATATGAAAAACATAAGTTTTTTATTTCTATCATTTAATCAACTCCTAAGTATATATGTTTCAATAAATAATCTACATCTTAAGTAATTACTTTATCTTTAGCTAAAAATAGTTTTGAAAGTAAATTACATCAATTGAAACCATATAGTTTTTGATTTTTTTATAAGTTGCTTGTGTAATTGCCTAACTAAAATATTTTGAGTATAAAATATAACTGAATAAAATGCAAAAACTTTACTACAACTTATATAATCTAAAATTAATTATATATGATTTTGCAAATGATTTGCAACAAGTTTTTAATACAATATTAATTTACTTAGAAATAATAGATTAAATGACTATATTGCTTTATAATAAGGATAAAACATATAATAAAGTAAATAATACTTTTAATACTTACGAAGAGGTGGAGGAATTAATATGGATTTTTCTAGTTTAGTACTAATGGAAAAGGATAGAGAAACGGGATTTATAACAAAGGAACTTGGTAGCTTCCAAGTATCAGAAGGGGCTTTGTTTGTAAAAAAACTTTATGTTATAGATGAAATTGTTAATCTTTATTTTGATACAAATAAAGATGTAGAAGAATGGGAATACTCAGCTATATATGATGTTTTTAATTATGAAGCGTTTTCTAAGGAAGAATTTGATATTGAAGATATGCTAGATGAATATAATCCTACATTTTTAATAAAATTTAAATATGTAGATGATTATGGATTTATGAAGGAAAGGTTAACTAGATGTGTTGAGTTAATTGAAGATACTTTAGAAGAAGCATTTAAGAATATAGAAGGAAAGAAGGAAGAATATATTTAGAAAGGAGTGCCTAAATTTAGGCGGAGATAATGAGTGAAGGAAAGGTATTAAAGAAAAGAGAAGAGATTAATGAAGAATATAAGTGGAAGGTAAACAAAATATTTTCTACTGATGAGGAATGGGAAAAAGCCTTTGAAAGTTTAAAAAAAGAAGCGCCAACTTTGAAATCCTTTGAAGGAAAGCTTAATAATAAGGAGTCAATTAAAGAATTCTTAGATAAATATGTTGAATTAGGGAAGAAGGCAGAAACTATATATGTATATGCTCACTTAAGATCAGATGAAGATACTTCTAATGGTAAGTATCAAGGAATGATGAATAAGGTAGATGCATATATGGCTGAATTTTCATCTTTCACAGCATATTTTGTTCCAGAAATATTAGAACAAGATGAAAGTATAATAAGAGATATAATTAATAATAATGAAGAATTAAAACTTTATAGTTTTATGTTTGATGGTATCTTAAAGGAAAAGCCACATATATTAAGCAAATCAGAAGAGGAGCTTTTAGCATCAGCTTCAGACTGTTTAGATGCACCTTCTGCAATTCACAATATGTTAACTAATGCAGATTTGAAATTTGGAGACATAGTTGATGAGGACGGAGAAGAGGTTGAACTTACTGAAGGGAATTATTCTACATTTATAAAGAGTAAGGATAGAAATGTAAGAAAAACAGCCTTTGAAACTTTATTTAATAAATATAAAGAGTTTGAAAATACTTTAGCTACTACATTAAGTAGTTCAATTAAGAGCTATAACTTTAGTTCTAAGATAAGAAAGTATAATTCAGCTTTAGAAGCTTCATTAAAGCCTAATGATATACCAGTTGAAGTATATAAAAATGCAGTTAAGACTATAAATGACAATATTAAATCACTTCATAGGTATGTAGGGATAAAGAAGAAACTTTTAGGATTAGATGAAATGCATATGTATGATCTTTATATTCCAGTAATTGAAATAGAAAAAGATCATATAGAATTTAATAGAGGGGTAGATATGATTCTTGAAGGGTTAAAACCCTTAGGAGAAGAATACTTATCTGTATTTAAATCAGGAATAAATGATGGTTGGATAGATATTTACCAAAATAAAGGTAAGAGAGGTGGAGCTTATTCTTGGGGCGGATATGAAACTATGCCTTATGTATTATTAAATTATAATTATACATTAAATGATGTATCAACTTTAGCTCATGAAATGGGTCACTCTATTCATTCATACTACTCAAGAAAAGAGCAACCTTATATATATGCAGGTTATACAATTTTCTGCGCTGAAGTAGCATCTACCACTAATGAAGCATTATTAATTCATTATTTAATAGAAAAAGAAGAAGATAAGAAGAAAAAATTATTCTTAATTAATCAAGAATTAGAGCAAATAAGAACTACTGTATTTAGACAATTAATGTTTGCTGAATTTGAATTATATACTCATGAATCTTTAGAAAAAGGAATTCCTTTAACAGCAGAAGATTACAATAAAGCTTGGCATGATTTAAATGTAAAATACTTTGGTCCAGAAATGATAGTAGATAATGAAATAGATATTGAATGGTCTAGAATTCCTCACTTCTATTCAGATTTCTATGTATATCAATATGCAACTGGATATGCTGCAGCTTCAGCATTTGCAAAATCTATATTAGAAGGAAAAGAAGAAGCAGTGCCTAAGTATCTTAAGTTCTTAAAGAGTGGTGGAAGTGATTACCCAATAGAAATTCTTAAGGCTTCAGGAGTAGATATGACTACATCAAAACCTTTAGAAGCAACTATTGAAAGATTTAATGAACTTTTAGATATGCTTGAAGAAGAAATAAACAAATAATTATTCATTGTTTAATATAAAATTGTTAATTGGGCTGTCTTAAGACAGCCCAATTGTAATTAAGAATTAAGAATTAAAAATTAATAAAAAAACTCCAAAGGAGTTACATCATCAATTCTACATTATTAATTTTTCATTCTTAATATCAAAAAGGTGGGGTTTACTTGAAAAAATTTGAGAAAATATTTTTCAATATTTTAACGAAAGAACTTAAATTTTATATGAAGAATTACTACAGTAATTTTCAGAGTGAAGATAAGTGGGTTGGGTTACTAAATTTAGAGAATACATATGTAGCTGTAGCTGTAACTTTTGACAAAGATGAAGCAATAACTTATAAAGAAGTTAAAGATTATTTAGAAGGTTCTTTAGATAAGCCTTTTATTATTAATCTTATAGTATTAAATGAGGGTGATTACTATGGAGATTATCACAATAGTAGTGGATATTATAATAAACTTGTGTTTTCACTAAGTGAAAGAAAGGTTATTTATTGCAGTGAAGGATCTAAAGTGTTTTTACAAGTTTTAGAATATATGAATAAATTAGATACTAAGAAAAAAAATGATTTTAAGGAATATAAAATAACTTATATTCTTATAACTATTAATATATTAGTTTTTTTAATAGAAGTATTTTTATCTGGAAATATATTTGATATAGATTTTTATACTTTAGTCTATATGGGAGCAAAGGTTAATCTTCTTATAGATAATGGAGAGCTATATAGATTATTTACAGCAGCTTTTTTACATGGTGGACTTATGCATATAGTATTTAATATGGGAGCTTTAAATATTATTGGTAAAGAAGTTGAAGCTATTTATGGAGCTAAAAAATATTTAGTTATTTATTTCTTATCAGCCCTTGGAGGTAATATATTTAGTTATTTAATGAGTCCGAGAAGTATATCTGTAGGAGCCTCAGGAGCTGTTTTTGGCTTATTAGGAGCAATGCTGGTTTTTGGTATTAAGGAAAGACAAAAAATAGGAAAAAGATATGCTAAAAATATAATTGAAACTATAGTTATAAATGTAGTAATTGGACTAACTATACCGAATATAGATAATTTCGGGCATTTGGGAGGTTTAGTTTTCGGAGGAATACTAGCATTTATATTAAGTGTTAAAAAGCAAAAATAAAGGCAACTTAGGAGTGATAGCATGGATAAAAAGAAATTAAATAAAGAGTTAATTGTAGCGGGATTATTCACCTTATTATTAATTGTTTCTGCTTTTTATGATTTTTTCTATAAAGATGGAGAAAAGTTATTTAGAATTGGATTGAATTTTCTTACTGTAATAGGTACATATTTGCTATATATTAAAAGTTTTTTAAGGGGATGCAAAATAATATACTATATAAATATGACCTTTGTATTTTTATCAATGTATTTAGCAAGTGTAATTGGCTTTTATTCAATAGATAATTACGATAAGTTCTTACATCTTTTATCAGGGGCAGTAATTGCAATAATAGGATATATATTGTTTCTATACTTAACTAATGAAAAATCTAGATCTGAAATGCATCCATTAACTGCAGCTATATTTGTTGTATTATTTGCTACAGCAGCGGCTGGAGTTTGGGAGATTTGGGAGTTTACAACAGATTCCCTATTTGGTTTATCAGCTCAAAATGGAAGTTTAAGTGATACCATGTGGGATATAATTTCTGGAACTGTTGTAGGTATAATAACATCAATTCCTATTTATTTACATAGCAAAGGTAAGAATATAAAAATTATAGATAAAATAGTTGAAGATATTGAAGAAAATAAGTAATTAAGTAAAAAAGAATAGAAGAATTAATGATATTAATTACTCGTTATTCAAAAAATGTAAATTTAACAAAAAATGGCCCTATTTAAATTTGCATATATCTATGAAAAGGTATATAATTTTAACGGATTAGCAAAAATTTATAATGTTTTAAAAAAATATAGTAAAAAAATCATTGATATTGTATGATATATATTATTGTAATTTAAGGAGTTGGGGTCAATGTTAGGAAAAGATTATGTAAATAAGGTTTTAGAAGAAGTTTCTAAAAGAAATAATGGGGAAAAAGAGTTTTTAGATGCTGTTACGGAAGTATTAAATTCACTAGTGCCAGTATTTGATAAGCATCCAGAATACATTGAAGAAGGAATATTAGAGAGAATAGTAGAACCGGAAAGACAAATATTCTTTAGAGTTCCATGGGTTGATGATAATGGTAATGTGCAAGTTAACAGAGGTTTTAGAGTGCAATTTAATAGTGCTATAGGACCATATAAGGGGGGACTTAGATTCCATCCATCAGTTAACCAAAGTATTATAAAGTTCTTAGGGTTTGAACAAATATTTAAAAACTCATTAACTGGTTTACCAATAGGTGGAGGTAAAGGTGGATCTGACTTTGATCCTAAAGGAAAATCTGATAGAGAAGTAATGAGATTTTGCCAAAGCTTTATGGCTGAACTATGTAAACACATTGGCTTAGACACTGACGTACCTGCTGGAGATATTGGAGTAGGTGGAAGAGAAATTGGTTATATGTATGGATATTATAAAAAAATAAGAAATGCAAATGATCAAGGGGTTTTAACTGGTAAGGGATTAACTTACGGCGGAAGTTTAACTAGAACTGAAGCTACTGGATATGGACTAGTTTACTTCACTGAAGAGATGTTAAATGATAATAATTCAAGTTTTAAAGATAAGACTGTAGTTATTTCAGGATCAGGAAATGTTGCAATTTATGCATGTAAGAAAGCTACTGAGCTTGGTGCTAAGGTGGTTGCATTAAGTGATTCTAATGGATATATATATGATGAAAATGGAATTAACTTAGATGTAGTTAAGGAAATTAAAGAAGTTAAAAGAGGAAGAATAAAAGAATATTTAGATAAAGTTCCAACTGCAGAATATGTAGAAGGATGTAGAGGAATATGGGGAGTTAAGTGTGATATAGCATTACCTTGTGCAACTCAAGGTGAAATAGACATAGAATCAGCTAAAATTTTAATTGATAATGGAGTTAAAGTTGTTTCAGAAGGTGCTAATATGCCAACATCATTAGATGCCATAGAAGCATTACAAAAAGCAGGAGTATTATTTGGACCTGCTAAGGCAGCAAATGCAGGTGGAGTTGCTTGCTCTGCATTAGAAATGTCTCAAAATAGTATGAGATTATCTTGGACATTTGAAGAAGTAGATGCAAAGTTAAAAGATATAATGGTTAATATCTATAAGAATTCTAAGAGTGCTGCAAAAGAATACGGAGTTTCAGGAAATATATTAATGGGAGCTAATATAGCAGGCTTTACTAAAGTAGCAGAAGCTATGATGTCACAAGGTATAGTATAATAGTATTAATCTCAATAATAGCAACCCCTATTTTGAGTTTATTAATAGGAATCTCTAGATTAAGCAAATTTTTTATTTTAATCTAGAGATTTCTTTTTTATGTTAAAAATATAAAAAATATAGGAAATCATTACATCTTTAAATTATTTATATCTTAATCTATGTAGGAAAGAATATTAAATGAAGAGTAAATTGTAATATGGCAATATTAATGAAATTTTAAGATTTCAACTCTTGATTTTTTACTCCTATTGGCATATATTTAATAAAGATGTCTAAGACAAAGTTTTATACTAGTAATATAAGGAAATATCCTTTATTTAAAGGAGTGAACAAAATGGGAGATATTATTTTAAATGTAACAGCAGTCTTTCAATTAACCGTTTTTGCAATTATGATGTATTATTTTATATTAGCTTTCTTTGGACTTAAGAGAAAGAAAGAAAAGAAAAATTACACTCCTACTAAGAAGTTTGCTATGATAGTAGCAGCTCATAATGAGGAAGTAGTAATAGGTAGATTAATTGAAAGTATGCTTCATCAAGATTATCCTAGAGAACTTTTTGATATCTTTGTAATTGCAGATAACTGTACTGATAACACTGCAAAAGAAGCAAGAAAACATGGTGTATATGTTTATGAAAGATTTAACAAGGATGATAAAGGAAAAGGATATGCACTTGAATGGATGTTTGATAAAATATTCAAAATGCAAAAAAAATATGATGCAGTAGCAATTTTTGATGCTGATAATTTAGTTTCAAAAAATTGGTGTAAGGAAATTAACTCTAAGATGCTTGAAGGCTACAAAGTAGTACAAGGATACATAGATAGCAAGAATCCAAATGATTCTTGGATAGCTGCATCTTATTCAATAGCTTTCTGGACTCAAAACAGAATGTATCAATTAGCTAGAGCAAATGTTGGATTATCTAACCAAATTGGTGGTACTGGTTTTGCAATTGACATTGATATATTAAAGGAATTAGGATGGGGAGCTACTTGTTTAACAGAGGATTTAGAATTTAGTTGTAAACTAATTTTAAATGGTGAAAAAGTAGGTTGGGCACATGACGCTATAATTTATGATGAAAAACCATTAACATTAAAGCAATCATGGGTTCAAAGAAGAAGATGGATGCAAGGTTTTACAGATGTTGCAACTAGATATTTCTTTAAACTTATTAAAAAAGGTATAAAGGAAAGAAAGTGGTTTATACTAGACTGTGCTCTATATTCAATACAGCCATTCTTTACATTAATGATGGGTATTTCACTAGTTTTAAGTTTTATTCAAAGTAATACTAGTGGTGTGAATATATACTTAGTAAGCTATTTAGTTGGTGATTTTTTCTTTAAAGTTATAGGTGTTATGCAATTCTTAATAACTCCTCTAATATTAAGATTAGATAAGAAGATTTCATCAGGACTTTTACTTGCCTTAACTTTCTATTCATCAAATGTATTTGTTATTCCTGCTATTTCAGCAAAACTTGATAATTATGGACAAATACTTTTAATGACAATAGGATTTAATATATTCTTCTTACTAGCGGTAATGTTATTCCTTGGAAAGAAAAAGCTTATAATGTTCTTTAGATTCTTATTATATTCTCTATATACATTAACTTGGATACCAATAACTATTCAAGGTATATTAAAGAAGAATAATAAGGAATGGAATCCTACTAAGCATGTAAGAAATGTAGAGATTTTTGATGTTCAATAAAAATAAATAATAAAGAATTAAATTAAGGGGTTGTTTGTTCAACCTCTTTTTTGTTCATAAAAATCCTATATAATAATAAAAATAAATTACGAACATTAGTTTGACATTTTTATAATAAACATTTATATTTTTATTTGTAGTTTAATTATGATAAAATTATAAAGATTAAATTTTTAACATAGAATACACTGGTGATATTGCATAATGAATATTTAGGACATGGATAATTTTAATTTTTTGATTATCATGTTTGTGCAATAACCATTTAATTTATAAATAATTCGGAGGTTTGTATGAGTACTGAGATAATGAAGGGATATGACGTTACAGATTTAACTTCCTTAGAAAAGCTTGAACCAGTTAGAGTAAGACCAGGTATGTATATTGGTTCTACAGGTAGTAAGGGATTACACCACTGTATATGGGAAGTTTTGGATAATGCTATAGATGAAATATCAAATGGTTATGGAGATAAAGCTACAATAATTATAAATAGAGATAAAAGTATAACTGTAATAGATAATGGAAGAGGTATTCCAACAGGTATTCATCCAACTAAGAAAAAATCAGGAGTTGAGATGGTATTTACAGAACTTCATACTGGAGGAAAGTTTAATAATAAAAACTATAAAACTTCCGGAGGTCTTCATGGTGTTGGAGCTGCAGTAGTAAATGCGCTATCTTCTTGGCTTGAAGTTGAAGTTCATCAAAATGGAAATATATATAAACAAAGATTTGAACATGCATATGATAAAGAGCTTAAAAGAATTATGCCGGGAACACCAGTAACTAAACTTGATATTGTTGGCAGAAGCAAGGAAACAGGAACTAAAGTTACTTTTATGCCAGATAAAGAAGTGTTTTCAAGTATAGATTTTAAAGTTGATATTATAGATGAGAGATTACAAGAATTAGCTTTTCAAAATAAGGGGATTTATTTAGAGCTTATAGATTTAAGGAAAGAAGAAGAGTTTAGAAAAGAATATTATTCTGAAAGAGGACTTTTAGATTTTATTGAATATTTAAATGAAAGTAAAACTGTATTACATCAAGCACCAATATATTTTGAAGGTGAAAAGACAGTAAATAATATTCAAATGTTTGGTGAAGTATGTATTCAATTTACTGATTCTTCTACAGAAAATATAGCAAGCTATGTAAATAATATTCCTACTACAGAAGCTGGAACTCATGAAACAGGATTTAAAACAGGAATGACAAGGGCTTTTAAAGAAGGAGCAAAGAAACTTGGATTATTAAAAGAAAAAGATAAAGAATTTGAAGGTGATGATCTAAGAGAAGGTATGACTGCAATAGTAAGAATAAAAATTACTAATCCTATCTTTGAAGGACAAACAAAAACTAAGCTTGGATCAGCTGAAGCTTATACAATGATGAATGATTTAGCTTATACAAAGTTTAGTGAGTGGATAGAAGATAGCAAAGAAGTAGCTACTATGATAATAAATAATGCACTTCAAGCAGCTCAAAGAAGAGAAAAGATAAAGAAAATTAATGAAGCTGAAAAGAAAAAAATAGGTAAGGGAACAGCGCCTCTTGCAGGAAAGGTAGCAGTATGTACTTTAAAAGATAATACTGTAAATGAATTTATAGTAGTTGAGGGTGACTCAGCTGGTGGTTCAGCTAAGCAAGCAAGAGATAGAAGATTCCAAACTATTATGCCTTCTAAAGGTAAGATAATGAATACAGAAAAGCAAAAATTAGAAAATGTATTAGCTTCAGAAGAGCTTAAGATATTTAATACTGCTTTAGGTACAGGTACCTTAGATAATTATAAAGAAGAAGATTTAAAGTACGATAAGATTATAATTATGAGTGATGCTGACGTAGATGGTTACCATATTAGAACATTATGGATGACTTATATATATAGATATATGAGACCTTTAATTTCAAATGGACATCTTTACTTAGCTCAACCACCATTATATAAGGTTTATAAAAATGTTAAGGGTAAAGAGGTTCATAAGTATGCTTATAGTGATGAAGAACTAGAAGGTGTAAAGAAGGAAATTGGTAAAGGTGCACTTATTCAAAGATATAAAGGACTTGGAGAAATGAATCCAGATCAATTATGGGAAACTACATTAAACCCAGAAACAAGAACTTTACTTCAAGTAACTATAGAAGATGCTGCTAAGGCAGAAAAAATGGTTTCTTTACTTATGGGAGATATAGTTGAACCAAGAAAAGCTTATATGTATAAGTATGGAGAATTTTAATAAAGGAATTGGAGAAGAGATATGGCTAAGAAAATAAATGAAATACCAAAGGATAATAATATTATAACTGTTCCTTTAGAAGAGGCTATGCCTGACAATTACTTACCTTATGCTATAGAAGTTGCAAAGGATAGAGCACTTCCTGATGTAAGAGATGGATTAAAGCCTGTTCATAGAAGGATATTATATGGAGCCTATCAATTAAAGGCCTTTCCTGATAGACCTTATTATAAATCTGCAAGAATAGTTGGGGATATCTTAGGTAAATACCATCCTCATGGAGATACTTCAGTTTATGATGCTATGGTAATAATGGCTCAAAATTTTTCAACAAGAGAAACTTTAATAGATGGTCATGGTAACTGGGGTTCAATGGATGGTGATGGAGCAGCTGCCATGAGATATACAGAAGCAAGACTTGCTCCTATAGCTATGGAAATGTTAAGAGATATTGATAAAGATACAGTAGATATGATTCCTAACTATTCTGATAGTGAAATGGAGCCAAGGGTATTACCAAGTAGATACCCAAACCTTTTGGTAAATGGAACTTTTGGTATAGCAGTAGGACTTGCAACTAATATACCTCCACACAATTTAGGAGAAGTAACTGAAGGTGTATTAGCTTATATAGATAATAATGAAATTACTACTAAGGAATTGATGAATTATATAAAGGGACCAGATTTACCTACAGGAGGAATTCTAATAGGTGAAAATTCAATCTTACAAGCCTATGAGACAGGTGAAGGTAAGGTTACTTTAAGAGCTAAAACTTCCATTGAAAAAATTGAAAATGGAAGACTAGGAATAGTAATTACAGAATTCCCTTATAGAAGAAATAAGGCAAAGTTACTTCAAACTATATCTGAAATGACAGGAGATAAAAAGCACGCCAAGGCTTTAGAGGCTATTACAGATATAAGAGATGAATCGGACAGAACAGGTGTTAGGGCGGTTATTGAACTTAGAAAATCTGCTGATTATGATGTAGCAGATAAGGTTCTTAAATATTTATTTAAAAGAACTGACCTTCAATGTAACTTAAGTTTTAATATGGTTGCATTAGCAGAAGGTAAGCCGCTAACTATGGGAATTAAAACTATAATTGGTCATTATGTTAATCATCAAAAGGAAATAGTTACTAGAAGAACTAGAAAAGAACTTGAAACTGCTGAAAAGAGATTCCATATAGTAGAAGGTTTTATCAAAGCAATAGATATTTTAGATCAAATAATTAAAACTATAAGAGAATCTAAATCTAAAAAAGATGCATCAGTAAATCTTATTGAGAAATATGGTTTTACTGAATTACAAGCAGAAGCAATTCTTGAGTTAATGTTATATAGATTAACTGGCCTTGAAATTAAAGTTTTCCAAAAAGAATATGCTGAACTTGAAAAAACTATAAAGAGACTTAAGAAGATTTTATCTGAAGAAAAAGAACTTTTAAAAGTAGTAAAAAATGAACTTAAAGAAGTTTCAGATAAATATAGTTCTGAGAGAAAAACAGAAATAATTAAAGATGATAGTGAAGCTAAGATAGATGTAGAAGAACTTATAATAGTAGAAGATGTTATGATGACTTTATCTAAGGATGGCTTTATTAAGAGAATACCTTTAAAGACCTTTAATAGATTAAGTGCAAAACCTGAGGATATAGAATATAGAGAAGGTGATGAACTTAAATTATTATTTAAATCCAATACTACTGAAAGTATTATTATATTTACTAATAGAGGTAATATGTATCAAACTAAGGGAATAAACATTGTTGAAGCTAAGTGGAAGGATAAAGGGGAAAGATTAGACAAGGTTATTAAAACTTTAAACTTAGAAGATGAAACAATAGTTTATGCAACATCAGTAGATAATTTTATGCCAAGTAAATATATTCAGTTTGTTACTTCTAAGGGAGGAATTAAAAAGAGTTCCTTAGACAAGTTCCAAACTAATTATTCTAAACTTCAAGCTATTAAGCTTAAGGATAACGATGAAGTAATAGATGTAACTATATTAGAAGGTGAAGAAAAAACAGAATTTGCTGCTTTTGAGACTAGTGAAGGGTTAAGCTTTAACATAAGTCTTCCTGAATTAGAAGATTTACCAAGAAATATTTTACCTATATCACTATTTAACTTAATTCCAAAAGATAAGGTTACAAAGGTAGAATACGTTGATAAAATAGAATATATTGACTTTTCAATTGGAGTAACAGCAAAAGGAAACTTTAAAGGTTTTAATAGTGTTAGAAAAAATGATAGCTTAAAAGTTACAACAAATTCTTTAAGTGATATATTATTATTCACAAATATGGGAAAAGTATTTAAGGTACCTGCTTTCTTATTATCTAATATTAATAAAGAAGAAATACCTTTAAATAAGGTTATTGATAATCTTGAAAAAGGTGAAAAGGTAATTAAGCTAATAAGTTGCAGTGATTATAATAACAAGTTTGTATTTTTCTTTAGTAAAAAAGGAATGGTTAAGAAAACTAGTTTAAAGGAATTTGAAGGAAGCTATATTGCTCAAAGTTCTTATAAGTTTAAGTATGATAATGATGAGTTGATTTCTGTAGAATTATATAGTGAAGATGATGTTGAAATGATTATAATTACTAAAAAGGGTATGGCTATTAAGTTCTTATCTAATAATATTAATCCTATGGGTAAAATTGCTGCAGGAGTAACAGGTATTAGTTTAAGAGAAGATGATGAAGCTATACTTGGAAAACTAATCTTCATATCATCAAATGAAAGTGCAAAAAATTCAGAAATAGCTCTAACTTCATTAGATAAATTAACTTTAGTAACTAAAAACAAGGAGAAGAAAGAAATATTTATTGAAGACATTAAGCTTCAAAATAGAGCAGGAAAAGGTGCTAGTGTAATGACTATACTCCTTGAGGATGAGATTAAAGAAATAAATTAGGTGCCAGAGCACAAGGAAGAATGAAAAATTAAAAAAATTAAGCAATGAAAAAATTAAGAGGGATAAGTGAAGAGAGAAGAGTTATTCTAAAACTCCTTCATGAGTTTTAGAATAACTTAACTTTTAGTAATTCCGAAGTGAGTATATAGATAATTGTTAATTGATAATTGTTAATTGAAAAAAAGGAGGGTTTTGTAATGAGAGTTGCTATTTTGCTTGCTAATGGTTTTGAAACATTAGAGGGTTTAACAGTAGTAGATATTTTAAGAAGAGCTGAAGTTGAATGTACTACCTTTGCTCTTGAAGGATTAGAAGTGAAAACTTCTCATAATATTGTTGTGAAAGCTGATAAAAATATTATGGATGAAGAAATAAGGGATTATGATTTTATAGTACTACCAGGTGGAATGCCAGGAGCTAAGAATTTAAGAGATAATGATAGGGTTATTGAACTAATAAAAGAGTTTAATACTAAAAATAAATATATATGTGCAATATGTGCAGGACCAATATCCTTAGCAAAGGCTGGAGTTGTAGAAGGTAGAAATTTAACATGTTACCCAGGATTTGAAGATGAAATGGGAAATATTAATTATAAAAAAGATTTAGTTGTAGTAGATGGAAATATAATAACAGGAAGAGGTCCGGCAGCAGCAATACCTTTTGCCTTTGAAATTTTATCTAAAATAGATGCTGAAAAGGTGGAAAAGATAAAATCAGCAATGCTTTTAGACTAATATAATAGGTGTAATAATGAAAGAAAATTGGATACTAACAAATAAGAAAGAGAGCTTTTTAAAGCTCTCTAATTCCATAGAGGAAAATCCTTTAGTTTTAAGATTATTAGCTAATAGAGGAATTGATGATATAAATTTAGCTAAGAGATTTTTATATGGAAAAGTAAAAGATATGTATGATGGGTACTTAATGAAGGATATGAAAAAAGGAGTATCTATTATAAAAAATGCTATAGAAAATAATAAAAAAATCATAATTTATGGTGATTATGATTGTGATGGAGTTAATAGTACTACAATTTTATATAAAGCTTTAAAAAAAGTTAATGCAAACTATAGCTACTATATCCCAAATAGAGAGGAAGAAGGCTATGGAATGCATAGTGGGAGAATAAAAAAGCTTAAGGAAGAAGGTTATGAAGTTATTTTAACTTGTGATAATGGAATTTCTGCTTTTGAACAAGTTGAAATAGCAAAAGAGCTAAATATGGAAGTTGTAATAACTGACCATCATGATATTCCAATAAGAGAAAATGAGGATGGAGTATTAGTTAAAAGTATTCCTATAGCAGATGCTGTTATCAATCCGAAGAGAAGCGATTGCAATTATCCATTTAAGATGCTTTGTGGAGCTGGAATTGCATTAAAATTTTCAAAATGTCTTTTTGATGAGTTTAATATTGAAGAAGATGCAATAATGGACTTATTTCAATTTGCAGCTATTGCAACAGTTTGTGATGTAGTAGACTTAGTTGATGAAAATAGAATAATAGTAAAAAAAGGATTAGAGCTTCTAAATAATACGAAGAATTTAGGAATACTAGAACTTAAGAAATCTACAGGATTATTTGATAAGAAATTAGAAGAATATCATTTAGGATTTGTAATAGGACCTTGTATCAATGCTACAGGAAGATTAGAAACAGCTGACCTTTCAGTAGAACTACTTATTACAGAAGATGAAAATAGAGCAAAAGCTTTAGCTAACCAATTAAGTGAACTTAATTCTATAAGACAAGATCTTACTAAGGAAAGTACAGAGAGAGTGCTAAGAAGCTTAGATAATGAACTTAAAAAAGATGATAAGGTTATTGTAGTATATGATAAAGATATTCATGAAAGTATAGCAGGAATAGTAGCTGGTAGAATAAAAGAAAAGTATAATCTGCCTTGCATAGTATTAACTGGTGCTAAAGAAATGCCTAAAGGATCAGCAAGATCTATAGAAGGATATAATATTACAGAAGAGCTAAGTAAGTGCAAAGAGCTTATAGAGAAGTTTGGTGGTCATCCAATGGCAGCAGGATTATCTTTAAAAGAAGAAAATATAGATATTCTTAGAAGAAGATTAAATGAAAACTGTCATTTAACTGATGAGGATGTTGTTCCTATAGTAAAAATTGATTTGCCATTAAGTTTAAATTATTTAAATGAGGAATTAATAGAAGTAGTAGAAGATTTAAGGCCTTTTGGCAAAGGAAATCCAAGTCCACTTTTTGCAGTTAAGGATTTAAATATAGAAAGAATGTGGCTTTTAGGTAAAGAAAAGAACTTCTTAAAACTTAGGTTTAGTTTTTATAAAAATGAAAGAAAGCTTTATATAGATGGAGTAACTTTTGATAAGTTAGAAGATTTTAGAGAAAGTTTAATTGAAATTTATGGAGAAGATAAATATATAGAAGCAGTTGAAACTAGTTATTTAAATATTAAGGCAGATGTTATATATTATCCTAGTATAAATGAGTTTAGGGGAAGTAGAACAGTTCAAATGAACATTAAAAATATAAGATTAAAAACTATATAGCGTTAATAGAGAGTGTGTAAACTAAAGATTTAATATACAAGTTATAGGAGATAGAAACTATAAACTACATTGAAAAAATACAATTGAAATAATAAAGGAGCCTTCACACAAAAGTAATAATTAGAAATTTAAAATTAAAAATTTATAATGAATGAAGTAATTTGTAATAAATTACTTAGAAAATAGTTTTCAAAACTCATAAATGAGTTTTTCATTAATTTTTAATTCTTTATTTTTCATTATTGATTGTGTAAGAGCTCCTCTTTATTGGTTAAATTGTATAACAATTAAAAACTACTTTATAGTGTTTTCATATTGTTCTACCATTCTCTTAACCATTTCTCCACCAACACTTCCGCATTGTTTTGAAGAAAGGTCTCCATTATAGTCTGAGAAAGGTACTCCAATTTCACTAGCTACTTCATTTTTGAATTTAGCTAATCCATTTTTTGCTCCTGGAACTAACGTCTTTGCCATTATTGTCACCTCCTTTTATCTTTGTAAGAATAGCTTGTGTATTTTTTTAAGAAAATATTATATGTAAGTTAAGGAAAATGGACATAATAGTGGAAGGGAAGAATAAATTAAAATTAGAAAATAACATTTAAAAAGAAAAAGATAATATGTTATAGTGAAATAGTATATAAATTGTAATTAAAAATTGATGCTTTTATTAAGGAGTGGTTTTATGAATAAATACAAAATTATTATGACTGGAGGGGGAACGGCTGGTCATGTAACTCCAAATTTAGCTTTAGTTCCTAAATTAAAGGAAAATGGATTTGAAATAAAGTATATTGGTAGTAAGAATGGAATAGAAAAAGAAATAATAGGCGATGCAAAAATTCCATATTTTGAAATATCATCTGGGAAATTAAGAAGATATTTTGATATTAAAAATTTCACTGATCCTTTTAAGGTCATGAAGGGTGTAATAGAGGCTAATAAAATATTAAAAAAGGAAAAACCAAATGTTATTTTTTCAAAAGGTGGATTTGTTGCTGTTCCTGTAGTGATAGCAGCTTCTATGAGAAAAATACCGGTTGTGTCCCATGAGTCAGATTTAACACCTGGACTTGCTAATAAGCTATCTTCTCCTTTTTGCGATAAGCTGTGTGTAACTTTTAGAGAAAGCTTAAAATACGTAAAGGATAATAAAGGTGTTCTAACTGGAACTCCAATAAGAGAAGAAATATTGAGAGGTAATTCTCTTAAAGGAAAAGAACTATGTGGATTTAAAGATAATAAAGAAATACTATTAGTAATAGGTGGGAGTCTAGGAGCAAAGAGTATTAACGATGCAGTTAGAAAGAATTTAAAGGAACTTTTAAAAAGCTTTAACATAATTCATATTTGCGGTAAGGGCAATTTAGATGAAGGTTTATTAAATATTAATGGTTATAAGCAATTTGATTATGTAAAAGAAGAGCTTCCTAATCTTTTAAAGGCTTCTGATTTAATTATATCGAGAGCAGGAGCAAATGTGATTTTTGAACTTCTTGCTTTGAAGAAACCAACCTTACTTATCCCATTATCAAAGAAAATAAGTAGGGGAGACCAAATATTAAATGCTAATTCTTTCGAGAAAGAAGGATTCTCACTAGTTTTAGATGAAGATGAGATGATGGAAGATAATAAAAAATTAATAATTAAATTAGATGAATTAAGAGAGAAGAAAGCAGTACTAGTGCAAAATATGAATAATAGTGGGGTTAGTAATGGGGTAGAGGCTATTTTAGGAGTAATAATAAAAAGTATTGAGTTAAACAAATAAAATAGGACCTTATTTAAATGAGAGGATAATAATGTTCCAATATGGGACCTTAAAAACTTGCAAAAAAAAAATAGTGTTATATAATAAAATAGTAAGTGTAAGAATAGGTAATATATATCCGAAATGTTTGACTATTTTGGTCAAAGAATGAGGTGAGGTATTTATGAAAAAAGTTTCTATTATCTATTGGAGTAACGGAGGAAATGTAGAAGTCCTAGCAAATTCAATTTTAGAAGGTGCAAAAGCACAAGGAGCAGAGGTTAATATTAAATATGTTCGTGATGCTAAAGTTGAAGATGTTACAGAAGCTGATGCTGTTGCCTTTGGAAGTCCATCAATGGATAACAATAGGATTGAACAACTAGAAATGGAACCTTTTATAAACCAATTCAAATTGTTACCTAACAAACAAAAGAAGATAGTATTATTTGGATCATATGGATGGGATGATGGTAAATTCATGGTTGACTGGGTTCAACGTATGAAGGACTATGACTTTGATGTTATAGATTACATCGCAGTTAAAGAATCACCAAGTAAAGATGAAATATTAAAGTCTAAACAAATGGGTGGGATTTTAGCTAAATAAATTCTTTGAATACAGTAATGCTAAGGCAATGGTTTTAAGGTGCTTATTATAGGGGGTAAGTATTTTAAAATAATAAAAAATAAACTTTTAACAATTTATTTAATTGAAATACAGAAGAATTTCTGTATTAAGCCTATTATAAAATTTTTATATATAAGGAAGAGAGGTCAAACACGATGAGAAAAATGAAAACTATGGATGGAAATACGGCTGCTGCTCACATTTCATATGCGTTTACAGATGTAGCTGCAATATTCCCAATCACACCATCTTCACCAATGGCTGAACACGTTGATGAATGGTCAGCTCAAGGAAAAAAGAACATATTTGGTCAACCTGTTAAGGTTATGGAAATGCAATCAGAAGCTGGAGCAGCTGGTGCAGTTCACGGATCATTACAAGCTGGTGCATTAACAACAACATATACAGCTTCTCAAGGTTTATTATTAATGATACCAAACATGTATAAAATTGCAGGTGAATTATTACCTACAGTATTCCATGTATCAGCAAGAGCTCTTGCTACATCATCATTAAGTATATTTGGTGACCACCAAGACGTTATGGCTGCAAGACAAACTGGTTTTGCTATGCTTGCTGAAGGTTCAGTTCAAGAAGTTATGGATTTATCTGCAGTAGCTCACTTAACTTCAATTAAGACTAGAATACCATTTATGAACTTCTTTGATGGATTTAGAACATCACATGAAATTCAAAAGATAGAAGTTTTAGAATATGATGAGTTAGCTAAATTAGTAGATTATGAAGCACTTGATGAATTCAAGAAGAGAGCATTAAACCCTAATAACCCTGTTACTAGAGGTACAGCTCAAAACCCAGATATATACTTCCAAACTAGAGAATCAGTAAACAGATTCTATGAAGATGTTCCTGAAGTAGTTGAAAGCTACATGGCTGAAATTACTAAACTTACTGGAAGAGAATATCACTGCTTCGATTACTATGGAGCACCAGATGCTGATAGAATAATCGTTACAATGGGTTCATCAACAGACGTTGCTGAAGAAACTATTGATTACTTAACTTCAAAAGGTGAAAAAGTTGGTGTAGTTAAGGTTAGACTTTATAGACCATTCTCTAAGGAAAGATTATTAAAGGTTATACCAGCTACAGTTAAAGCTATAGCTGTTTTAGATAGAACTAAGGAACCAGGTTCAATCGGAGAACCATTATACTTAGATATTAAGAGTGCATTCTATGGTAGAGAAAATGCTCCTGTAATAGTTGGAGGAAGATATGGATTAGGTTCTAAGGATCCAAACCCAGCTGATATTGCAGCAGTATTTGCAAACTTAAGTAAGGAAGAACCAAAAGACGGATTTACTATTTCTATAGTTGATGACGTTACTAATACTTCATTAGAAACAGTTGCAGATATCGATGCTACTCCAGAAGGAACTAAGGCTTGTAAGTTCTGGGGACTTGGATCAGATGGTACTGTTGGTGCTAATAAGAGTGCTATCAAGATTATTGGAGACCATACAGACATGTATGCTCAAGGATACTTCGCATACGATTCAAAGAAATCTGGTGGTATAACAGTTTCTCACTTAAGATTTGGTAAGAAACCAATTAAGTCACCATATTTAGTTGATAAAGCAGATTTCATTGCTTGTCACAACCAAGCATATGTTTATAAATATGATGTATTAGAAGGATTAAAGAAGAATGGTAAGTTCTTATTAAACACTATCTGGACTCCAGAAGAAGTTAATGAAAAATTACCAGCTGAAATGAAGAAATATATAGCAGAAAACAATATTGAGTTCTACACTTTAAATGCTGTTAAGATAGCTCAAGAAATCGGTCTTGGCGGAAGAATCAACATGATAATGCAAGCTGCATTCTTTAAGATTGCTAACATTATCCCAGTTGAAGATGCTGTTAAGTACTTAAAAGATGCTGTTGTTAAGTCATACGGTAAAAAGGGTGAAAAAGTTGTTAACATGAACCATGCTGCTATAGATAAGGGTGTTGAATCTATTGTTAAGATAGACGTACCTGCAGATTGGAAGGATGCTAAGGCAGAAGCTAAGGAAGAGAGAAGCGATGTTCCAGCATTCATCAAGAATATAGTAGAACCAATCAATGCTCAAAAAGGATTTGACCTTCCAGTTTCAGCATTTAACGGTATGGAAGATGGTACATTTATGGCTGGTACAGCTGCTTACGAAAAGAGAGGTATTGCTATAAACGTTCCAGAATGGCAACAAGATAAGTGTATCCAATGTAACCAATGTGCTTACGTTTGTCCACACGCAGTAATAAGACCATTCTTATTAAATGAAAATGAAAAAGACAATGCACCAGATTCATTAAAGCTAGTACCTGCAAAGGCATTAAAAACAGAAGAACCAACATTCTACTCAATCAGTGTAACTCCATTAGATTGTACTGGATGTGGAAACTGTGCTCAAGTATGTCCAGCACCAGGTAAGGCTTTAGTTATGAAACCAATAGATACTCAAGAAGAACAAATTGAAGCTTGGGATTATGCAATTAAAGAAGTTGCACCTAAGAAGAACCCAATGAACAAGAATACACTTAAGGGTAGCCAATTTGAACAACCATTATTTGAGTTCTCAGGAGCTTGTGCTGGTTGTGGAGAAACTCCATATGCTAAGCTTGTAACTCAATTATTTGGAGATAGAATGATGATAGCTAACGCTACTGGATGTTCATCAATCTGGGGTGGTTCAGTTCCATCAACTCCATATACAGTTAACCATGAAGGACATGGTCCAGCTTGGGCTAACTCATTATTCGAAGATAACGCTGAATTCGGACTTGGTATGTTCTTAGGAGTTAAGGCTATCAGAGAAAGAATTGCTGACAACATGAAGAAGGGCTTAGAAGTTGAATCTTCAGAAGATGTTAAAGCAGTACTTCAAGACTGGTTAGATCATATGAACAGTGGAGAAGGTACTAGAGATAGAGCTAATAGAGTAATGGCAGTACTTGCAAATGTAGATGCTGATTATGCAAGAGAAATCTTAAAGGATAAAGAATTCCTAGTTAAGAGATCTCAATGGATCTTCGGAGGAGACGGATGGGCTTATGACATCGGATACGGTGGATTAGATCACGTTCTTGCTTCAGGAGAAGACGTAAATGTTCTTGTATTTGATACAGAAATTTACTCAAACACTGGTGGTCAATCATCTAAGTCAACTCCAACTGCTGCAATAGCTAAGTTTGCTGCATCAGGTAAGAGAACTAAGAAGAAAGACCTTGGAATGATGGCTATGACTTACGGTTACGTATATGTAGCTCAAATTTCTATGGGTGCTGATAAGAACCAAACTCTTAAAGCAATAGCTGAAGCTGAAGCTTACAATGGACCATCATTAATCATAGCTTATGCTCCATGTATAAGCCATGGTATTAAGACTGGTATGGCTAACAGCCAAGAAGAAGCTAAGCAAGCTGTTCTATGCGGATATTGGGGATTATACAGATACAATCCTACTTTAATTGGAACTAAGAACCCATTCTCATTAGATTCTAAGGAGCCAAAAGCAAGCTTCAGAGATTTCTTAATGGGTGAAGTAAGATATGCATCACTTGCTAAGGCATTCCCAGAGCAAGCAGAAGCATTATTTGAAAAGACAGAAAAAGATGCTATGGATAGATTAGCAGGATATAAGAGATTAGCTGAACAAGAATAATAAAAAAGGGCTGCCTTAAAGGCAGCCTTTATTAAATTAACAATGAAGAATTAAGAATGAGAAATTGAGGATGTAATTTCTGCGAAATTACTGAGAAAACCTAAAAAGTTTTCACCTATATATATGAATAATTGATTTTTTTAATTGTTTTTATCGTTAAGAATATTATTAATTATAAAAAATAAATGTTTTGCTTTTAATTTATCTAAAATAAGGTTAAAATTAAGGGGAGACATAATCTCATAAAGGAGGATTATATTTATGGATAATGAAAAGAAATGCGGATGCAATGAAGAGGAAAAAGCTTGTGGATGTGGTCACGAGCATCACGATCACGAACATCATGATGGATGTGGATGTGGTGAAGACCATCACGAACATTATGTAGTAGACTTAGAAGATGACAATGGAAATGTAATCTCTTGTCCAATAATAGATGCTTTTGAGTTTGAAGATAATGAATATATCTTAGCTCAAGATCCAAATGAAGATTCAGTTTACTTATTTAAAACTTTAGAAGATGGTGAATTAGTAATTCCTGAAGAAGAGGAATTTGATAGAGTATCAAAATTCTATAGTGAAGAATTAGAAGACTAGTATAAAAAAGTGCCAAATTCGGCACTTTTTTTATTTGTAAATTTATATTAATAATGATATATTCATAATATAAACTTAAGAAATAAGGTGTTAATATGAAATATGCAGATTTACATATTCATTCTAATTATTCAGATGGCAGTATGACACCAGAAGATATTATTGAGACGGCTCTTGAGATAGGAGTGAAGAACATTTCTATAACAGATCATGATTCAATTTCATCACAATATATAGTGGATAAAGAATATTGTGGTATAAATATAATACCTGGTATAGAGTTAAGTACTGAGTATGATGATATTGAGCTTCATATACTAGGATATTTTTTTGATGTAGATAATTCAGAGCTAAGGCAAACGGTAGAAAGATTAAATAAAGCTAGGTTAGATAGAGTTGAGAGGATATTATTTAATTTACGGAAAGATAATATTAATTTAAGCCTTGATGATTTAAAAGATGATTTTAAATCTACAGTAGGCAGAAGTCATGTTGCAAAGGCTATGGTTAGAAAAGGATATTTTAAAAATTACAAAAGTGCATTTACAAGTTATTTAGTAAAAGGAAAGCCAGCCTATGTAAAAGGTGAAAAATTAACTTATAAGGAAGCAATCCAAGTAATAAATAATGCAGGTGGTATCTCTATACTTGCACATCCGGGGCAAATATATAAAACTTTAGCAGTAGAAAAAATAGTGAAAGATTTAAAGTTTTATGGATTAAAAGGTGTGGAAGTATATCATCCAAGTCACTCTACTCAGCAAACAAACAGTTTTCATAATCTATGTAAAAAACATAGACTTATTATTACTGGAGGTAGTGACTTTCATGATAAAGAAGCATCTAAAGATAATTTAATAGGTAGTTATGGAATAAATGAAGATTTATTTAATAAATTAATTAATTCAATAAAATAAATGGGGGAATAATAATGGATTTATCTAGTAAGGCAAAGCAAATCAATCCATCAATTACTTTAGAAATTACAGCAAAAGCAAAAGCATTGAAAGAAGATGGAATAAATGTAGTAAGTTTTGGAGCAGGAGAACCTGATTTTAATACTCCGGATAATATTATTAAAGCTGCTATAAAGGCTATGAATGAAGGTAAGACTAAATATACTCCAGCTAGTGGGATTTTAGATCTTAGAAAAGCTATATGTAAAAAGTTTAAAAATGATAATAAATTAGAATACAAGCCTAGTCAAATAGTTGTTTCTACTGGTGCTAAACAAAGCCTAGCAAATGCTTTTATGGCTATATTAAATAAAGGTGACGAAGTAATAATACCAGTACCTTATTGGGTAAGTTATCCTGAACTAGTTAAGCTTGCAGATGGTGTTCCAGTTCTTGTGAATACAAAAAAAGAAAATGATTATAAATATTCAATAGATGAATTAAGAAAATTAGTTAGTAGTAAAACAAAAGCTATTTTAATTAATAGTCCTAATAATCCAACAGGAAGTATTTATTCTAAAGAAGATTTGTTAGAAATTGCAAACTTTGCAAAGGAAAATGATTTAATAATAATTTCAGATGAAATATATGAAAAATTAATTTATGATAATGAAAAGCATATTAGTATAGCATCACTATCTAAAGATGCTTATGAAAGAACAATAGTAATTAATGGATTATCTAAATCTTATGCAATGACTGGTTGGAGAATTGGTTATTCTGCATGTAGTGAAGAAATTGCTAAGTTAATGGGAAGCATTCAGAGCCATGTGACTTCAAATATAAATTCAATATCACAATATGCAGCAATAGAAGCATTGGAAGGCCCACAAGATAGTATTAAAGCTATGATAGTTGAATTTGAAAAAAGAAGAAACTATATGATTGATAGAATAGAAAAAATTAATGGATTATCATTTATAAAAGCTAAAGGGGCTTTTTATATTATGGTTGATGTATCCAAATTTTATGGTAAATCTATAAATGGCAATATTATAAAAACTTCACTGGATTTTTCTAAGAGTATCTTAAAAGAAGAAAACTTAGCAGTAATTCCAGGTATAGCCTTTGGATTAGATAACTATATTAGATTATCATATGCTACTTCTATGGATATAATAGAAGAGGGATTAGATAGATTAGAAGCTTATTTAAAAAACTTAGTGTAAATATAGAAAAGGCAGAGATTCAGTTTTTGTAATTGGATTTTTGTCTTTTTTTATATATATTCTGGACTGATTATAGTAATTTGTTTTAAAATAGCAGATTATAGTATATAATAAATTGTGAAAAAGAGTGGAGGAAGAAAAGTGGAAAAGTTAGCAATATTTGATGTGGATTTTACTTTAACAAAAAAGGAAACTTTAATGGAATTATATAAATTTGTAGTATTTAAGAATTTTAAAAATATAAGATTTCTTCCAAGAGCTTTATTTAGTGGATTAATGTATTCGATTAAGGTCTACGATGAAAAAAGAGTAAAGGAATCTTTTTTAAAATTTATAGATAAAATTCATGAAGAAGATTTAGATAATCTAGCTAAAGAATACTATAGCAAGGTTCTTAAAAAAATATTATATAAAGATGCTATAGATATGATTAAAAAGCTTAAAAATGAAGGATGTAAAATTTATTTAATTTCAGCATCACCTGAATTTTATTTAAAAGAGTTATACGATATTCAGGAAGTAGATGTGATAATTGGAACTAAATTTAGAGTGGAAAATGGATTTTTTGCAAGAAAGATGGATGGATTAAATTGTAAAGGCGAAGAAAAGGTAAGAAGGCTTACGGAGTATTTAGAGCTAAATAATATAGAAGTAGATTATAAAAATTCCTATATGTTTTCTGATTCCTTATCAGACAAACCCCTTTTAGATTTAGTTGGCAATCCATATCTTATTAATTATAAAAAGAAAAATGATTTTAAAGTATTGAATTGGAAGTAATAGGAGGAAATAAGGTGGAGGCAATTAATAAATATTATTTGGAAGATGGTCATATAGAACCTGTGGAAAATTACACAAAGGACACTGATGAAAAAGAGAGAATTATTTATGAAGTAATAAGAGTTATAGATGGTGTGCCTTTATTTTTTGAGGATCATATAAAAAGAATGGAAGATAGTTTTAAATTAATGAATAAAACATTTTCTTATAAATTTGAAAAGATAAAAGAATATTTATGTAACTTAATAAAAGTAAATAAAATTGTTAATGGCAATATTAAATTAACTTTTGATATAAAAACAGATACAATGAAGGTTTTTAATATTAAGCATAGTTATCCAAGTGAGGAACTATATAAAACAGGAATCAAAACGATTTTTTATCATGGAGAAAGAACTAATCCAAATGCTAAAGTAGTTGATTCTAACTTTAGATCTAAGGTAATAGAGGAAATAAAGAAATCAAATGCATTTGAAGCAATATTAGTTGACAATAATGGTTATATTACTGAAGGAAGTAAATCAAATATATTTTTAATAAAAGATAATACTTTATTTACACCACCACTTGAAGCAGTTTTACCTGGGATTACAAGAGGGAAGATTATATCAGTAGCAAAAGCTATTGGTATTGATGTTGATGAAACTAATATAAAATACGAGGAACTTAAAGACTTTGATGCTGCCTATATATCAGGAACATCTCCTAAGATTTTACCTATATCTTATGTAAATGATATTAAGTTAAATGTAGAAAATGAGCTTATGAGAAGACTGATAAGAGAATTCAATAGAGAAATAGATTTATATGTAAAAAAGAATAAGAAATAGTTAGCAAGTTTTATAATAAATTGAATATTATTCAAAAAGAGATTTAAATATGATATTATATAGTAAAGGTATAATATCATAATTTAGGAGTGGATTAGAATGGGTGAGGGGAAGAGAGGCACTGAGAGCAAAGATGGCAGTATCTGTGTTAAAAATGGTGAAATAATTGTAAAAAATCCTATTAACAAAGGAGAATATGCAATTATATGCCCACCTTCAAAGGGAAGTTTATTTATAAATGGAAAAAAAGTTAATAGCCCTTCTAGTGTAAAGCAAGAAGATGAAATAGAGTTCAAAGAGGAAAATATTTTAGCAAAAAGAGAAATATCATTTACTTATAATAAAGATAAAACTGAAGGATATATTTCAATAAATTATTTAAAAGCCATAAATTATCCTCTTAAAGACTTAGAAGAATCTAAGTACTTAACTTTAGATGTAGATGAAAAGGAGGGAGAATATCCTCCTATAGTTACCAAAAGAGAAATTGAAGAAGAGCTTTCGAAGGTTGGAATAACCTTTGGAGTAGATAATGAAGCTTTAGAATTAATAACAAAGAATAGGAATACTGAAGAAGTTTTAATTGCTAAAGGCATAAAAGCAAAACCGCCAATAGAAGATAAAATTAGATTGTTTTTTGAAAATGAAAAAAAATCTTATGATAGTGAAAGCCAAGATCAAATTGACTATAGAAATTTTAATACTATAACTAGTGTTAAAGCTAATGAATTATTAGCCGAAATTATAAAAGGAGAAAATGGTGTAGATGGGAAAAATATTTTTTCTAAGACTATTTTGGGAAAGGCTAAGAAAAAAATAGCTTATTTTACAGGGTATGGGGCAAGGCTTAAAGATAACTTAGTTTATTCAACTATAGATGGAAAACCTAAGTTTGATAGAAACACATTCTTAGTTGAGCCTATTTACATATTGAATAAAGATGTTACCATAGCAACAGGAAATATTAAATTTCCAAGTAATGTAGAGATTAATGGAAAAGTTAATGAAGGAATGAAGGTGATTTCTGGCGGTAGTGTTCTTGTTAGAGGAGGAGCCTTTAGTGCGGAGATTGAGGCGAAATCAAGTAGCAATGTTTTAGGAAATATTGTTGATTCTACAATTAAGGTTGGTGGAACTAACTTAGTTAAGGCTAATAGAATAAAATATTTGAAAATTCTTGAAGATCATCTTAAGGTTTTAATTAGCAATACTAAATATATTAAAGTAAATCATTTAGTTAAAAAAGGTGTTACTGATGGAATAATAATTAAATCTTTAATTGAAACTAAACTAAAGGATATAAATAAAAATTTAGTTAAGATAATATCAGTTTCAATGCAAGATAATTGCTGTAATTCAGAAGTTGTTACCTTAATAAAAGGAAAGTTACTAGGACTTGGACCAAGTAGAATAAAAGATGTTAGTGAATTAGATGAGATAGCTGATAAAGTTAAAGAGGAATTAGAAGAGCTTGAAAGAGATGCTATAGTTTTCTCTGACTTAACTATAGAATATGCTCAGGAATCAACTGTTAATGTCTTAGGGAATATACATATTATTGGTAAGGGATTATTTACTAGTACCTTAGATGCTTCTGATAGTATAGTATTTGATTATGAAAATTCAGTATGTAGGGGTGGGTATTTAAAGGCTAGTAAGTTAATAAAAGCTTCTACTATTGGTAGTGAATCTGGTGTTATTACAAGTTTAGAGGTAGATAAGTTAGGGGAAATATATGCAAATATTGCATATCACAATACTACCTTTATAATAGGTAATAAAAAGTATATTTTAGACAAGCCTTCTAAGAATATACATATTTATATTGATAAAGATGGTAGCTTAGCAGTGGATAAATTACTACTATAGGAGGGTGTAAAAAATGAATGAAATTAAAATATTAGTTTTTAAGCTAGGAAATGAATTTTATGCTACTGATATTATGGAAGTGGAAAGAATCCTTGGGTTTGAAGAACCAACAAAACTTCCAGATTCTCCTACTTTCTTAGATGGTGTTATAGATTATGAAAATAGTGTTTTACCTATTATAAATCTTATTGAAAAATTTGGGTTAGAACATGTAAATAGTTCTGAAAAGAAAATAATAGTTGTTAAAAGAGAAAGCGGAAAGTTTGGAATATTAGTAGATAGTGTAAGTGAAGTTATGAGTATTTATGAAGAAGATATAAAAAATCCTAATAGCCTTTCAACGTTAATATCTAAAAAATATATAGAGGGATTAGTTAAGAATAATGACAATATAATTATTATGATTAGCTTAGATAAAATATTAACTGTCCAAGAAGAAGAGATTGTTTTTCAGGGGTGAAAGGTTTGAATGAAAAAAAAGAGGTTAGGGTTGGAATAGCAGATGGAGCAGTAGTATCATCTCCAGATAAATTAATTACTTTAGGACTTGGTTCATGTGTTGGAATTGCCATATATGATAATCAAAAGAAGGTAGCTGGATTAGTCCATATAATGCTACCTGATAGTACTCAATTTAAAAACATAGTTAATCCTTTTAAATATGCTGATTTGGGAGTTGAGGCAATAGTTAAGAAAATGATTTCTATAGGATGCAAGAAAGAAAATATGACAGCTAAAATAGCTGGAGGAGCATCTATGTTTAACTTTCCAGATAAAAAAATTATAAGTGATGTAGGCAAAAGAAATAGTAAAGCTGTTATTGATGCAATAAGGGAACTATCAATTCCTTTAGTTGGTGAAGATGTAGGTGGAAATAAGGGCAGAACTATGGTTTTTGAAAGTGAAGATGGCTCTGTATTAATAAAAAGTATAGGAAACAATATTAAAGAACTCTAGGGGGAGGTAATATTATTGTTTGATAATGTAAGAAACAAAGATATAGTATTAATTGGAGCATCAACTGGAGGTCCTAATGCCATTGAAACTGTAGTAACTAATTTACCTATGGATTTAAATGTTGCTGTTTTAGTTGTACAACATATGCCAAGTGGATTTACCAAGAGCTTTGCTGAAAGATTACATAGGAAATGTCAACTAGTAGTAGTTGAAGCTACGAATGGTATGAAGATAGAAAAAAATACTGTTTACATAGCTCCTGGAGGAAGCCATATGGAAGTTACCTCTAATGGGGCCATAATATTAACAAATGAACCTTTATTATGGGGGGTAAGGCCAGCTGTAGATAAATTGTTTAAGACCGCAGCTACCGTTTATGGAAGTAGAATAATATCTGTTATTCTTACAGGTATGGGGAAAGATGGAGCGGAAGGAACTGCTATGGTTAAGAGAAACAATGGTGTTACAATTGCTCAAGATAAAGAAAGTTCTATAATATATGGAATGCCTAAAGTAGCTTATGAAACAGGATGTGTCGATTACGTACTTCCCTTAAAGGATATAGCATCAAAAATAACCAGTATAGTTAATGGCAATTAGGAGGGTATATGGATTTTTCAGAATTTCATAATTGGGTATATAAGGAATATAGGATTAATTTAAATGCCTATAAGCCAGAGCAGTTAAATAGAAGGATCGGCAGTTTAATGTCTAGGGCAGGTATTCCATCTTTGGAAGATTATAAAAATTTATTAATAGCTAACAAAGAAGAAAGAGATAAATTTATAGACTTCATAACTATAAATGTTACAGAGTTTTTTAGAAATACAGAATTATTTATGGATCTTGAAAAAATATTAAAAGAATATTGCATATTAAATTCGCGTATTAAAATTTGGAGTGCAGCATGTTCTATAGGCTGTGAGCCATATAGTTTAGCAATGATACTTAATGAAATAAATCCTAGAATTAATGCGAAAATTTTAGCTACTGATATAGATAATAATATATTAAGAAGAGCTAAAGAAGGTGAATATTTACCTTCAGAAATGAAAAATGTTAGTGAGGATTTTAAGAAAAAGTATTTTAAAGATATAAATGGCAAATTTTTAATAGATACTAAATTAAAATCAATGATTAATTTTAAAAAGCATGATTTAATTTTAGATACATATGAAAAAGAGTTTGATTTAATAGTTTGTAGAAATGTTGTAATATATTTTAAGAAAGAAATTAAAGATGAAATCTTTCAGAAGTTTTCTGGGGCATTAAAAAAAGGTGGAATGCTTTTTGTGGGAGCAACTGAAAGTATTTATAATTACAAGGATTTTGGATTAGAAAAAGTATCTACTTTTATTTATAAAAAGATATAAAGGGGTGAAGAAAATGGATACATCTCAATATATGGGAATGTTCTTAGAAGAATCAATGGATAATTTACAAACATTGAATGAGGCATTGCTAGATTTAGAACAAGAACCAAATAACATAGAAAAGTTAAATCAAATTTTTAGAGTTGCTCATACCATTAAAGGGATGTCAGCTACTATGGGATTCAATAATATCTCCGAGTTAACACATAAAATGGAAGATGTATTATCTGAATTTAGAGATGGAAGTTTAAAGGTTACTAGCGAGGTTGTTACTGTACTTTTTGATTGTCTAGATACATTAGAAAAGATGGTCAGCAATATTGAATCAGGGAATGGTGAAGAGGTTGAATATAAAGGAATAATTGAGGATCTTGAAAAAATTTCAAATTTAGCTAGCACTTCTATTGAAGAAGAAATAAAACCTAAAGAAAATGTTGAGAATTACGTTAATATAAATAGTGAGCCCAATAAAATAAATGCATTAATAAATGAATATGACATTTCTGTAATTAAGCAAGCTATTGAAAATGAATATAATTGTATTAATGTAGAAATAACTTTAAGAGAAGATACTTTATTAAAATCAGCTAGAGCCTTCCTTATAGTTCAAGAACTTGAGACACAAGGTGAAATAATAAAATCATTGCCTTCAACTGAAGATATTGAAAATGAGCAGTTTGATAATGAGCTAGATTTCTTATTATTAACTAAAAAGTCAAAGGAAGAAATCGAAGAATTAACAATAAATATTTCTGAAGTTGATAAAGTGAATGTATCTTATCTTGAAGCAAGTAATTTTTATGATGAAGCTGCAGTAGAAGTTATTTCTGATAATGAGGAAATAGTAAAACCAGCAGAAATAAAACCTAAAAAGGTTGAAACTCAGGAAAAGAAAAAGGAATTAAGTAATAATAAAAGAGCCCATCAATCAGTAAGAGTTGATCTTCAAAGAATAGACAAGCTTATGAATATGGTTTCAGAATTAGTTATTTATAGAACTAGACTTGAACAAATTGTTATAAATGATAAATCACAAGAACTAGCTGAAACATTAGAACAAGTTGAAAGAACTACTTCTGATCTTCAAGACTTAGTTATGAAGATTAGAATGTTGCCTTTAGATGTAGTCTTTAATAGATTCCCAAGAATGATTAGGGATTTATCTGTAGACTTAAATAAGGAAATTAACTTTGAAATTGAAGGTGCTGAAACTGAGCTAGATAGAACTGTAATAGATGAAATAGGCGAGCCTTTAATACATTTACTTAGAAATGCAGCAGACCATGGTATTGAAAGTAAAGAAGAAAGAATAGCTAGTGGGAAAAATCCAGTTGGAACAATTAAGTTAATAGCTTATCAAGAAGGAACTAAAGCACTTATAAAAGTTGTTGATGATGGTGCTGGAATAAATGTTGAAAGAGTAAAAGAAAAAGCGGAAAGTGTTGGAATAGTTACAGAAGGATTAAGTGATAGCGATATTAAAAACTTAATTTTTGCTCAAGGATTTAGTACTAATAAAGTAGTTACAGATATTTCTGGTAGAGGCGTTGGGATGGATGTAGTTAAAACTAAAATCTCATCACTTGGTGGAACTGTAGATGTAGTTAGTGAAGAAGGAAAAGGCTCAAGTTTTATTATAAAATTACCTTTAACATTACAAATAATACAAGCTTTACTAGTTAAAGTAGGGGAAGAAACTTTAGCCATTTCTTTAGGATTTATAGATAGAGTTATTGACTATAAAGAAGAAAATCTAAAAAAGACAAATGGAGAAGAAGTAATAATTTATAGAGAAAATATAATCCCTTTAATTAGGTTAAATGAAAGACTTGGAATAGAAAATAAGGATAGTAAAAAGAAATACGTTATAATAGTTAAAATAGGCGAAAAAGCAGTTGGATTGTTAGTTGATTCATTATTTGGGCAACAAGAAATAGTAATTAAACCTTTAGGAAAAACTTTAAAATCATTAAAAGAATATATTGGAGCAACAATTTTAGGAAATGGTTTAGTAACCTTAATTCTTGATGTGGCTGCTTTAATATAAAGGGGAGGCTAATTATGGAGTATAAAAATTTAACTTCATTACAATTAGATGCACTTAAAGAGGTATCTAATATCGGTGCAGGAAATTCAGCCACTTCTTTATCAGTACTACTAGGAACAAAAATAGATATGACAGTACCTAACTTAAACTTAATAGCTTTTGATGAGTTATTTAATAGTTATAAAGAAAATGCTGTAGTAGCAGTATTAGTTAAGGTGCTTGATGATATAGAAGGAAGTATTCTATATGTATTTGAAGAAGAAACAGCATTTAATATAATATCTAAGATGACTTTAAGCGAAGAAAATTCATTATCTGAAATGGGGAGTTCAGTTATTGGAGAAATAGGAAATATCATTTCTTCATCCTTTATGAATGCAATTTCAGGTTTTACTGGTCTAAAAGCTACAGCTTCAGTACCTGCTGTTGCTAATGATATGTTAAGTGCAATATTAATTTCAGCTTTTATAGATACAGGGCAATATCAAGATTATGTTTTAGATATAGAAATTCTTTTTATGGGAGAAGCAGAAGATAAATTAGAAGGGCATTTCTACTTTGTGCCTTCTCCAGAGTCCTTAGAAAAAATATTAGAATCGTTAGGAATAAATTAATTGGAGGGTTTAAAATGACAAAAGTATTAATAGTTGATGATGCAGCTTTTATGAGAATGATGATTAAGGATATATTACAAAAAAATGGTTTCGAAGTAATAGGTGAAGCAAGTAATGGTATAGAAGCAGTAAATCTTTATAAAAAAGAAAGACCAGATGTGGTTACTATGGATATAACTATGCCTGATATGGATGGAATAGAGGCTGTTAAAGAAATAAGAGCATTTGATCCATCAGCTAAGGTAATTATGTGCTCTGCAATGGGACAACAATCAATGGTTATGGATGCAATTAAATCTGGTGCAAAGGACTTTATAGTAAAGCCTTTCCAAGCAGATAGAGTACTTGAAGCTATAAGGAAGGTTGTTGGCTAATAAAAAATGGGAGGCTAAGTAAATGCAATTTGTAATATTTAAACTAGGAGAAGAGCATTTCGCAGTTGAGACAGATAAAATATTGAGTATTAATGATATGATGGCAATAACTAAGGTTCCAAAAGCTCCTTATTATATTAAGGGATTAATAAATTTAAGAGGAAGTATAAAATCTCTAGTAGATATTAACTTATTACTTAATATGGAATCTAATAAGGAACAAAGTAATATTATAATACTTAAAGTTGATGACGAAGAAATAGGTATTACTGTAGATGAAGTAGAGGAAGTAATAGATATTGAAGAAAATAAACTTCAAAAGTTAGAAACTCATAATACGGCAGGCTATATTAAAGGAATAATTGATTTAGAAGATAAACTTTTAACAGTAATAGAAATAGAAAAGCTACTTAATCAATAGAAATGAGGGATATTAATGGCAGAGGTTTTAAGTCAAAGTGAGATAGATGCTCTCCTTTCTGCCTTATCTACAGGTGATGTTGAACCAGAGCAGTTAAAAGAAAAGGAAGAAAAACATAAGGTAAAGAAGTATGATTTTAGAAGCCCTCAAAAGTTTTCTAAAGATCATATAAGAACTTTAGAAATGGTTCATGATTCCTTTGCAAGAATAGTAAGTAACTATCTTTCTGGGCAACTTAGAAAACATGTTAAAATAGAAATTCAAAGTGTTGAGCAAATAACTTATGAAGAATTTGTTCACTCAATTCCAAACCCTACTATACTAACTATATTTAGAATGGCGCCTCTTCAAGGAAATATTATGCTTGAGATGAATCCAGAGTTTTCATTTCAAATTTTAGACATACTTTTAGGGGGGACAGGGGAAAAGGGAGAAGCTAGTAAGGAATTTTCTGAAATAGATAAAAATATATTATCAAACATTACATCAGATATGATCAAGTCAATGATATTAGCTTGGGATGGAATATTAGATGTAAAACCAGAATTTGAAGGGCTTGAAACAAACCCTTCTGTAAATCAAACACTAGCTCCGAATGAACCTGTTGCACTGCTTAGTTTCTTAGTTGAATTAGGTAGGAGTACTACATATATGAATCTTTGTATTCCTTATTTAAGCGTTGAGAAAATATTGGATAAACTTGTAGTACAATATTGGTTTAAGACCGATATTACTGGGCTTCAAGAAGAATCAAGAGAAAAGCTTAAAAAAGGAATAGAACCTGTTGAAGTTAAAATGCATGTAGAGCTCGGGAATACTGAAATTACTATTGATAATTTTTTAAAGTTAGTTAAGGGCGATGTTTTAGTATTAAATTCTCAATACAGCGATCCTGTAAAAGTATTTGTTGAAGGAGAAGAGTGCTTTATAGCTAAGCCAGGGATTATCGGGAAAAACATGGGAGTCGAACTTTTAGATATATTAGATAAGGATGTGATTGAGAATGAGTAATGGATTTTTATCTCAAGAGGAAATAGATTCTTTATTAAATGGTAGTCCAGAACCATCTAATGATACAAATCAGTATAATGGGCAAGAAATTATATCAGAGCTAGAAAGAGATTTGCTAGGTGAAATAGGTAATATTTCAATGGGATCTGCTTCTACAGCTTTATATCAGTTAATTAATAAACCAGTTAATATAACTACACCAAAGGTTAGTGTTACAACATTAAAGGATATAAAGGAAGCCTTTCAATATCCAAATATTATTTTAGATGTTAAGTATGTGTCAGGAATAACTGGTAGAAATATATTAATTATGCAAACTACTGATGCCGCAGTAATTGCGAATCTGATGATGGGTGGCGATGGAAAGGTATCGAGCACTGAATTATCTGAATTAGAAGTAAGTGCTGTTCAGGAAGCAATGAATCAAATGATAGGTTCAGCGGCAACTTCAATGGCAACTATGTTTGCAAGAGAAGTAAATATATCACCTCCTAAATCAAAGATATGGAGAGATATAGGAGAAGAAATAAGTGACTCTATACCAGAAGATGAGCCAATTGTAGAAGTATGTTTTGACTTAAGTATTGAGGGATTACTTCAATCAAATATGATGCAAATTCTACCTATAGATACTGCTAAAAAGATAGTATCTATAATGATGGGGGAAGAAGAACAATCAAATGAGACAGTAGTAAATAGTGCTATTAATGAAGCAGCATTAGATATTACTTATAAGGAACCTACATATGAGGAATCAAAGCAATACTCTGAAGGTACACAGGCGCAAAGTTATGTAGCTTATCAAGAGCCAAGACCTATACAAGAGCAAATGATTCAACAATCTGCACCAGTACAGCAGCAAAAACCAGTTGAAGTTCATGGAGCAAGTTTTGAAACTTTAGGTCAAGGACAAGTTGGTGAATCCCATAGAAATATAGATTTAATACTAGATGTTCCGTTAGAAGTATCAGTTGTACTTGGTAGAACTAAGAAAAGTATTAAAGATATATTAAACTTAAGTACAGGGTCATTAATAGAACTTGAAAAATTAGCTGAAGAACCTGTTGAAGTTTTAGTAAATGGTAAAAAAATTGCTTATGGTGAGGTAGTTGTAGTAGATGAAAACTTCGGTGTTAGAATTACTAGCATTGTAAGTGGAGCAGAGAGAATTAAATCACTTAAGTAAAATAGGGCGCTTTTAAGGCGCCCTATTTTAATGAAGAATGAAAAATGGAAAATTAAGAATTGATGTAAAAACTCCTTAAGGAGTTTTTTTCTTTTTTTATTTAAATTATATTATTAGTTTTTTATTATCCTAATATATATATTTTGTTTTAATAATTTATATATTTTTGTGGTTTCCTAAATTAATTATTAAAACTTATATAATTTGTATTAACTTATTATTTACACTTTTTAATACCAATTAACTATATTAATGATTTATTAATCTTTAAATTACTAAACCTTTAAAAAACTGATTCGATATATAAAATATAAGATGTTTGGAGGTTACTATGAATATTAAAGGTATAAATTATTCAAATGGAATTGATTATTATAAGAATAAAACAATTAATAATGTAAATAAAGTTAAGACTGAAAGAACTTACGACAGAATAGAATTATCAGATGCTTCAAAAGCATTAAGAGATTATGGAATAGATAGAAATTTTGACAATAAGAAAAGAGTTGCAGAGGTTAAAAATGAAATAAGTAACGGAACTTATTCATATGATGCAAGACTTATTGCAAAGGGAATTTTAGACTCAATGAGAGGGAATGATTAAGGATGAGTAGTTTAAAGGAAATATTAATAGTAGAAGGTAAAAGACTTGAAGAATTATTAGTGCTTCTTGATAAGCAGTATAAGCTTATATTAAATAAGGATGTATTTAATATGGAGGCTATAACAGAAGAAATACAATTAAAGAATAAAGAAGTTGCAGAAGCAGAAGTTCAAAGAAGAAAATTCTTAGGTAATACATCTCTTAGGGAATATGTTAATAATTCAAAAGATAGTGAATTAGATGAAGTGTATAGAGCAATGCAAAGATTGTTAAATGAACTTATACTTCAAAAAGATACTAACGAATTATTGATAAAGCAACAATTAGCTTTTACTAATAAACTACTAAACATAATGAATCCTAAAAAAGACGCAGCAACGTATAATTCTTATGGAAATATAAAAAGATAGGTGGATGGATTATGTCAGGATTATTTTCAACATTTAATATTGCAAAAAGGGGTATGAATGTACAACAAAAAAGTATAGATGTAACTTCTCATAATATAGCTAACTCTAATACTGTAGGATACTCTAGACAAAGAGCGAAGATAGAAACTTCAAGACCTTTTGGTGGAGCTTCTAGAGGATCTTCTGTAGGGGCAGGGCAGTTGGGTACAGGATCTCAAATACAAGCTATAGAAAGAGTAAGGGACAACTTCCTAGATTATCAAGTTAGAGGAGAAAATGCAGTACTCGGAAAGTACGATATGAGAAATAATTACTTATATGAAGTAGAAAGTGTTTTTAATGAACCATCTGAAACAGGGTTATCTACTTTAATGGGGAAATTCTTTGATTCTTTCCAAGAACTATCTAAGCAACCTAATAGCTCTAATGCTAGGACAGTAGTAGCTCAACAATCAGCAGCACTTGCAGATGCATTAAATGCAACTTATACAAAGCTTGAAGGGCTTCAAACTAATGCTCAGGATATGCTAAAGAGCAGTGTTACTGAAGTTAATAGTATGCTTGAACAACTAGATAGAGTTAACCAAGAAATAATAAGTGTTACTGTATCAGGGAATGCACCAAATGACTTAATGGATAAAAGAGACTTACTATTAGATCAATTAAGTTATAAATTCGGTATTCAAGTAGATAAAAAAGAGTTTAATGGAGTAGATGTTAAACCTACTAGCTCAGGAAAAATGAAGGCTGATTTATTAGTAAACTCTAGTCCTAATGGAGATGTATCAAGATTTTCATATGTTACTGATGTTAAGCTTGATGAAAGTGATTTATCTGGGAAGACTTATATAGTTACATATTATAAAAATGGTAATATGGATAGCGAAGCTAATAAACAGACTTTAAAAGTTTCAGGAATTACTCTAGAGCAAGCAAAGGAAATTAAAGATAGCAGAGTTATATGGGCAGATAGTAATGGACAAGCAGTAAGAGGGGATGGATATCCTATAAGGGATGGAGATACAATTGGATACTCTGAACTTATGATGTTTAAACCTGAAACAGGTAGTGTTAGTGGTATAATTTCAGTTCAAAAAGATATCGAAGACTATATGAATCAATTAAATAAGCTTGCTAAGGCTTTAGCCTTTTCAGTAAATGCAGTTCATAGTGGTATAGAAGATCCACTTAATAATACTGGAGATGTAGATAAGGATTATTTACCTTTCTTTGTAAATAAAGATGTAGCAAGCTATAGAAGTAACGGTACTTTAAGTAATTTAGATTTTACATTAAAGGCTGAAGAAGAAATAACAGCTAAAAATATTTCTATAAATAAGGAAATATTAGAAGATGTTATGAAGATTAAGACTAAGACTCATGATGATTTATATAAATACACTAACGAAAATATTATGGATGGAGATAGTGATGGTGCAAGAGCCTTAGCTATAGCTAAACTTAGAGATTCTTTAATTAGAATACAAGATATTAATGAAACTGTTAAGTCAAGAAGTGATATGTTTAATAAAAATAAGGGTGGAAATTCATTAAGTAATAATGGGTTAAATGTAGAAAGTAGTACTTCTGGAATGAAGATAGATTCTTACTTTAAAGATACTATTGATAGACTTGGAGTACAAGCTCAAGAAGCTCAAAGAATGGTAACTAACCAAGAAGACTTATTATATAGTATTGAAGAAAGTAGAGCTTCAGTTTCTGGAGTATCTCTTGATGAAGAAATGGCTAACTTAGTGCAGTTCCAACATGCATACAATGCAAATGCTAAGATAATAGCAACAGTAGATGAACTATTAGAAGTAATAATAAATGGACTTAAGAGATAGGAGGTAGGAAAATGAGAATTACAAATCAGATGATGAGTAAGAGTTTTTTAAGGGATCTTGGAAGAAATCAAAATAGTATGAAGAAACTTAATGACCAATTAACTTCAGGTAAGGAAATAAGAAGACCTTCTGATAATCCCTTTAAAGTTGCTAGAAGTATGCAGTTAAGTAGAGATATATCAACCAATGTTCAATATAATGAAAATATAAAAGATACTACTAACTGGTTAGATACAACAGATACAGCACTGGAGCAGCTAGGTAATAGTCTTCAAAGGTTTAGAGAGCTTATGGTTTCAGCAGGAAATGCAGGTTATGGAACTGATGAAAAGAAGGCTATTAAAGATGAAATGAATGAAAAAGTAAATGAAATAACTCAAATATTAAACACAAATTTTGATGGTAAATATATATTTGGAGGAACTAAAGGTAATTCTAAGCCAGTAGGTTCAACTAAAGATATTACCACAGGAAATAATTATATGTATTTAAGTGGTAAGGATGGAGAAGTTCTTAACTTAAATGATACTGATGAAATGGTACAAAATCAAATTAGTATGATTGGAAGTAAGTTAGAAGTAGAAGTTTCACAAGGCGTAACTATGGACTACAATGTATCAGCTACAGATTTACTACTATTTAAAGATAAAAATGGTAAAGAAATTAATACCATGGATTTGCTTAAAGATATAACTAATAATGTAGCATCAGAGGATCCAACTGAAAGTAGTAAGATAACTGGTGAAAACTTAAGTGATCTTGATGAAGTAGTAACAAATTTATTAAAGGTAAGAGCAGAAGTGGGAGCTAAGCAAAATAGAATGGACTCTGCAGGCTCTCAAAATGAAGAACAAAACTTTAACCTAAAAGATATATTATCTCAAACAGAAGATATAGATTTTGCAGAAAAAACTATAGAAGCTACAGTAGCACAAAGTGTTTATATGGCATCACTACAAGTAAGTGCAAAAATAATACAACCATCACTATTAGACTTCTTAAGATAGGAGAATTAAAATGGAAATAATGTCACCTATACATGGAAAAATAACATATAAAGAAAATGAAATAATAACCTTTGAAAAAGGGATACCAGGCTTCCCTAATTTAAAAAAATACATAATAAGAGAAGCACTAGAAGATAGCCCTTTTAGCATAATTCAATCAATTGAAGACAAGGATATTGGATTTATATTAATATCGCCATTTATAGTAAAAGAAAATTATGAAATAAAACTAAATGAAGAAATAATAAAAAATCTAAATATACAAAAAGAAGAAGATGTTATTTTATATTCATTAGTAACCTTAAGTGAAAAGCTAGAAAATATAACAGCAAACTTAAAAGCACCTCTAGTAATAAATATAAATGACAAAAAAGGGGAACAATATATACTGGATAAAGAAGAATACAGTATAAAGACTAAAGTTTTTATAAATTAAAAATGAAGAATTAAGAATGAAGAATTTAGGAAGAAACTCTTACAGAGTTTCTTAAATAGAAGTTAATAATGAAAGAATGAAAAAATGAAAGAATTAAGGAATAAACTCCTTAGGAGTTTTTAAGAATTAAAGATTTTAATTTATAATTCAGCTATGCTGAATTATTTCCTAAATTGTTAATTGTCAACTGTTAATTATTAATTGCAAAAGAGAGGTGTTAATTTGTTAGTTATAACTAGAAAAAAGGGTGAGTCTATTTTAATAGGTGATGATATAGAAATAACAGTATCCAAGATTGAAGATGGAAGTGTTAAACTAGCAATCAAGGCACCTAAGGAAAAGACTATCTTAAGAAAAGAATTATTTGAAGAGGTTCAAGAAGAAAACAAAGAAGCGGCGAAAATCAATATTGATTTATTAAAAGGATTGAAAATCAGAGAAAAATAATACATTTAATAATGAAAAAAGTAAAGAATTAAAGAATGAAAAAATGAAGGAAGTAATTTGTTCCAAATTACAAACTTAGATATTTATAAAGCTCCTTCAGGAGTTTTATAAGAAAAATTAGATTAAAGAAAGTCAACTCGTTGACTTTCAACCAAAACTGTTAATTATTAATTGTTAACTGTTAATTGAAAGAAAGGGGGATTTAAAGTGGATTTTAAGGTTACAAGTCAAGGAGGACAAGCTAACCTAGGTAATACTTCATATATTGATACAAATATTGAAGTTAAGCAGGTTCCAGCAGGCAAGGATGCAGTAAAAGCTGTAACAGCAAAAGATAAAGGATATAGAGAAGAAGATATAGCTAAGGCTGTAGATAAATTAAATAAGTTCCTTAAGGATGAAAATACTTATGCAGAGTATTCAGTTCATGAAAAGTTTGGTGATATTATGATAAAAATAATTGACCAAGATACTAAGGAAGTTATAATGGAGTGTCCACCTAAAAAAATTCTAGATCTAATAGCTAGAATGGTTGAGCTAGTTGGTGTAGCTATAGATAAAAAGGCTTAATAGGGGGGAGAGCTATGAATTTCTTACTTAATAAAATTGATACAGATATCAGAAGAAAGCTTTATGAAAAAACTAAAGATGGTAAGGTTCATAGAAAATCAACTATAAGTATAAATAAGGATAGTGAAAAGCAAAAGAAAAAATTCTTCAAGGAATATGTAAAAGAAGAAGCAATGAAAAAGGGCAAAGGAAAAATTACTATTGATGTAAGCAAAGTTCAAGAACCAACTATAAGCCTAAAAGCAGAAAAAGAAGAAGATATAAATTTACTAGGTAGAGGCACTTTTTTAGATGTTAAAAAGTAGGAGGAAATAATAAATGTATAGTAATAATGCCTTAAATGCATATAAAAATAATAGCGTTAACTACGCATCAAAGGAACAGTTATTATTAATGTTAGTAGATGGAGCAGTTAGATTTGCAAAGGTAGCAAAAGAAGCCTTGGAGAAGCAAGATACAAAGAAAAGTCATGAAAGCTTAGTAAGGGTTCAAGATATTTTCACAGAACTAATGGTAACTTTAGATAGAAATGCAGGAGATTGGGCATCACAATTATACGAAGTTTATGACTTTATAAAAACTAGACTATTTGAAATTAACTTAAAAAAAGATGCAAAAATGATGGAGGAGCTAATGCCAGTAATAGAAAGTGTAAGAGACACTTGGCATGAAGCATACGAGATATCTAAGAAAATGAAGTAACATATTAGATAAATAAAATAACAAGATATTAATTTAGGAACTCAGTTCACTGAATTCCAACATCAATTGTTAATTATTAATTGTCAACTATTAATTGAAAAACGGGGGTGTTTAAATGAGAATCACAGGATTAGCAACTGGCTTAGATATGGATGAAATAATCAAAAATTCCATGAAGCCATATAGAATCAAGATAGATAAAAAAGGCCAAGATAAAGAAATACTAGAAATAAAGCAAAAGCTTTATAGAGAAGTAATTAAGGATTCAAGAGAGTTTTACAATAAGTATTTTGATGTAGCTAGTAGTAATAGTTTATTATTAAGTAAGAATTGGTCATCTGTACAGTTTACTTCCTCAAATGAAAATGTATTAACTGTATCAGGTTCAGGAGATGCAAAAGCAGAAAATTATAAAATTACAGGAACTACTGGAAAAGCAGCAAAAGCAGTATTGAAAACAGATGGAATTAAAGATAATAAGGTTGTCATTAATGGAAAAGAATTTACATTAAAAGGTGATACTGAAAAAGAACAGGCAAATAATTTAACTGATGAGTTAAAGGCAGCTGGTATTAATGTAACTGTAAGATATAGTGATTTTGCAGGAGATGCAGGTAACAATGCAAAAGGATTTATATTTGAATCTACTGTGTTAGGTGAAAATGGTGGTTTTACTATTGGAGGGAAAAGAGAAGATATAAATGAAGAAGTTAAAGGTGTTGATGATACATATGCCTCTATAACAGGATTTACTACAAAGAACTTTAAAATAAGTTATACAAACACAATTTCTTTTCAAACAGAAAAAGGACAAGTTGATATTAAAATTAGTGGTAAGGATATACAAAAGGATGATGGTTCAGGGGTAGATTCTGATAAGCTTAAAAAAGTTTTAAATGCAGAATTGAAAGAATATAATTTTTCGGCAGATATTACTGATGGTGGTGAAATCACCTTTAAGAGTACTATTGCTGGTTCAGTTAATGATCCACAAATTAATGTTAATGGTAAAAATGGAAGTTTTAATGAGTGGAAGGATGGAAGTCCAACTACTAATAAAGTGGGTCTAGATAAAGTAGCGGGTAATAAAATATTTATAAATGGAAATTTAATAGATTTATCAAGTTTTACAAACATTGATACAGATAATAAAAAGGATGAATTATTAAAACATATAAATAATGAATTAATTAAAAAAAATATTGATATTAAAGCCGAATTAAATAATGGTGAATTAGTATTAAAATCTAAAACCAATAGTTCTAAATATGAAATAAATTTATCTATCATAGAGGGATCTAGTGAAATAACTGAAGGTAGAGATGCAAAAATTACATTTGAAGATAGTAAAGGTGGAATTTATACACACACTGGAACGTCTAATACTGTTACCTTAGATGGAGTGACTTTTAAGCTAACAGGGGAAATACCAGAGGATGGAATAACTGTAAGTGGAAAGCAAGATGTAACTTTAATTAAAGATAATTTAGTTAAGTTCTTTAATGATTATAATACGTTAGTGGAAAAATTAAATACCTTGACATCAGAAAAGAGAAATAGAGATTTTACACCCTTAACTGCAGACCAAAAGAAGGAAATGTCTGAAGATGAAATAAAACTTTGGAATGAAAAAGTGGAAAAAGGACAACTTTCAAAGGACAATGATTTAACTAGAATATCAAATCGCTTAAAAGAAGCTATGAGAACTTTAGTTGATGGAACAGGGTTAAATTTAGAAAAAATAGGAATTAAGTCAGTTTCAGATTACTCAGGAACGAAAAATGGAACCTTTACTATAGATGAAGATAAGCTAACTAAAGCTTTAGAAGGAAATTCCCAAGAAGTAATGGATATGTTTATAAAGTCTCCACCTAAGGATGAAACTTTATCAGAAGGGCAAAAATACTCTAAAACAGGCTTGTTACAAAGGGTTAAAGATATATTATATAATGAAACAGTAACTGTTACATCTTCTATAATAAAAAAAGCAGGTATTGAAGGATCTGCAACAGCTTATAATAATGAGATAACAAGATCAATTGAAAAATATGAACAAAAGATGTCTGATATGGAAAAAGATTTTTCAAGAAGAGAGCAAGCTTTATATACTAAATATGCAAACTTAGAAACTATGATGAATAAGTATAATTCCCAACAAAGTTATTTAATGCAACAATTAGGACTTAGCTAAGATATGATATTAGAAGAACTTAAAAAATATAGAGAGATAACATTATCCATTATAAATGGAATAGAAAATGAAGAAGAAGCATTAAAGCTTCTTGATAAAAGGGGAAAAATATTAGAAAAATTATTTTCTAATGAAAATAATAGAGAAGAAGTAAAAAAAGCATATTTAGAATTGGACTTAATAGCTTTAGATAAAAAGCTAAAAGAAACTATAGAAAAAGAGAGAATCTTAGTTAAAGAGGAAATAAGAAATTTGCATAATATAAAAAATGCAAATAATGCTTATGAAAAAAATAGAAGAGTTAATAATTTTTTTACTGCAAAGATATAATTATTTAATTAAAGATAATAAAAATAATGTAAAATTTTTTAGAAAAAAGTATAAAGTTCTATTTTATTAAACGATATATATAATATAAAGCTTAAGCAAAGTCTCTATATAGAGAACTTATCTACATAGGTAGGTTTAAATAAATAAAAGACAAGGATGTCGAATTTAAAAATCAAGGAGGAATTTTATTATGATTATTAATCACAATATGAACGCGTTAAACGCACACAGAAATATGACTTCAAACACAACAGCTGCAGGTAAGTCAATGGAAAAATTATCTTCAGGACTTAGAATTAACAGAGCTGGAGATGACGCAGCAGGACTAGCTATATCTGAAAAAATGAGAGGTCAAATCAGAGGTTTAGACCAAGCTTCAAGAAATGCTCAAGATGGTATTTCAATGATTCAAACTGCTGAAGGAGCTTTAAATGAAACTCACTCAATCGTTCAAAGAATGAGAGAATTAGCAGTTCAAGCTGGTAATGATACAAATACTGCATCTGATAGAGCAGAAATCCAAAAAGAAATTAACCAATTAACTTCAGAAGTTAATAGAATAGGAAATACTACTGAATTTAATACTCAAAAATTATTAAATGGTGAAAAAGATGGTAGTGCAGCTATTACTGGTAAATTCGAATTAAAAGGAACATTATCAGCAGGAACAGTAACAATAGATGGCGTAGATTTAGCAATTACAGGTGCTACTGATGATGCATTATTCGCTAGTTTAAAAACAGCGATAGAAGGAGATAATACATTAAAGGCTAAATATGATGTAGCAGCTTATACAGCTGGTGATGCTAAATTGACTTTAACTCAAAAAGCAGGTCAAGAGTCAACTAAAGATATTGAATCTTCTCTAAAAGTAGATGTGCTAAATAGCGGAAAGCTTGCAGGAACAGGAACTAGTGCAAAACTTCAAATAGGTGCAAACGAAAGTCAAAGTATGACTGCTGAAATTTATGATATGAGAGCAGCTGCTCTGGGAATAACTGGAACTGCAGATACTGATGGATTTACAAAAGCTAATGGAGTAACAGATGGTACTTCTGATACTGCTAGTGAAGCAGCATTAGATGTATCAAATCACGACAATGCATCTAACGCTATAGCAGCTTTTGATAAGGCTTTAAATAAAGTTTCAGCTGAAAGATCTAAATTAGGAGCTATGCAAAATAGATTAGAGCATACTATTAACAACTTAGGAACTTCATCTGAAAACTTAACAGCTGCAGAAAGCAGAGTAAGAGACGTTGATATGGCTAAGGAAATGATGACATTCTCTAAGAATAACATCTTACAACAAGCTGCACAAGCTATGCTTGCTCAAGCAAATCAACAACCTCAGGGAGTTCTTCAATTACTAAGATAATTGATTGATTTTAAAATATGATAAAAAGAAGTCAGGGTAGCAACTCTGGCTTCTTTTTTACTTAAGTATATAGAATGTTTTTCGACAAATATAATATAAAGTTTAAAGGAGAGATAAATATGCTTTTAAGTATAGGAATGATGGTAAAAAATGAAGAAAAATATTTAGATAAGTGTTTAGCTTCATTACAACCTATTTTAGAAAATATTGAATCTGAATTAATTATAGTAGATACTGGTTCAGAAGATAAGACAGTTGAAATAGCAAATAAATATACAGATAAAGTTTATTTCCATAAGTGGAATAATAATTTTTCTGAAATGAGGAATAAGGTACTTGAGTATTGTTCTGGAGAATGGTTCTTATGTATTGATGGAGATGAAGTTTTAGAAAACTGTAATGATATAATTAGTTTCTTTAAAGATGGATGTTACTTGAAATTTAACGCAGCTACTATATATGGGAAAAATGTTGTAGATGAAAATAATTTAAATAGGACTTCTACAGTAGAGACCCTAAGATTATTTAAAAATGAAACTGGATTCAAGTATATTGGTTCAGTTCATAATCAACCTACTTGGAAGGAGCCAGTTAAAAAGTTAAATTCATTACTTCTACATTATGGATATTTAGCCACTGATAAAGAGCTTATGGAAAGAAAATTCAAAAGAACTAGCGAATTATTAATAAAAGAACTAGAAAAGAATCCTAATAATTTATATTATAGATTTCAATTATCAGTAACTTATGGTATGCATGGTGATTATAGAAAAGCTTTAGAAGAAGCAGAAAAATCATATAATTCATTAATTAATAGTAATGAAGATAGAAAATTTTATAAATATATTTATTGTAATTATGTAAAAATGCTTATGATATCGGATAAATATTTAGAAGTAGAAAAAATTGCTTTAGAAGGAATTAATCTTACTAAAAATAAAACGGTAGATAAAATTGATTTATATTATAATTTGGCTAAGGCTCAATATAATTTAAAGCAAAGTGAAAAATCAATAAAAAATTATAATAATTATTTAGAGTATTTAAATTTATATGAAAATGGTGAAATAATTTCAGATACATCAATTATAAATTATAATTTAAATAATAAATGCTACATATTTAGATTTATTCAATATGTATGCTGAAGAGAAAAATTATGAAAAATTAGAGAATATTTTATATAAAATTGAAAGTAAAAATATAATGCCTTTATTATATAAGCAGGTTATTTTAGTATTCAATGAACATAAGAAATATGATGCGCTATTAAAATATTTTGATGAGAGAGTAAAGGTTTTAGGGGAAAAAGAAATAAAAAGATTTTTTGCTATCTTAGAGAATATTAAAAGTGATTTATCAATAGAGGATAAAGAAAATATAGATAATTTATTTGAAAATATAGATAATACTTATGGAAAATTAATTAAGATGAGAAAAATTTTTAAAGATGAAAATTATATTATTTCAGATTTAGAAAATATAGAAGAAGCAATAATAAATGAAGAAGCTGATAGCTTTTATGGAGATTTATTGTATTATAAGTTAAAGCAGAAAGAGGATATCTATTACTTATTGAAGTCAAATTATCAAAGAACAATAAATGGATATTTAGTTTATTTATATGAAAAATATAAAGATTTTATATCTATTTTAATTGACTATATGAAGAATAAAGAAATAGGTGAGGATTTTTATAATATTAAATTAAATAGAATATTTTTAAGGTTTTTAGTTTTAACAGATAAATTAAATGAAGAGGATTTTAAGTTTGCATCTAAATTATATGTAGATTTAACTATAAAGTATATAAAGTATATTTATTCTGAATATGCTATAGAAAATGAGTTAATAAAAGACTATAAGAATGAAGAGGATTCATTTGCTATATACATATATAAAGCATATAAAAATAAAGAGAATAAAAAGATTGCTTTAAGATATTTAAGAAAAGCATTAGATATTTATAATGATATGCATAAGTTAATAGGTTTATTAATAGAAGAGTTTTCAGAGAAAACAAATGAAGAGAAAGAATTAGATGTATTAAAAGATAAATTTATTAATAATATTGAAATACTTATAGCAAATAACAATTTAATTGAGGCAGAAGAGTTAATAGCTGAATATGAAAGTATTTTAGGGAGTGATTTAAGGTTAACGATGTTAAAATCAAGATTATTAATTGGGAAAAAATCTTATCTGAATTAAGAGGGGTAATATGGATATTATAGATATAAAAAATGAAATAAAGAGTAATATTGAAGCGCTTATTAATGAAGGTGATTATAAAGAAGCTAAAAGATTGATAGAAGATTATTGTAAGTTTGAAGATAAAGATATAGATATAATAACTATGCTCAGCATTGTTTTTATATATGAGGAAAATTTCGAAGAAGCAATAAACTTATTAGAAAAAGAACTTGTTTATAATAAGAATAATTTTGATTTGCTATATAACTTAGCTTACGCTTATGAACTAAAAGGGGAGGCTAAAGAAAGTGAATATTATTATAACGTATCATTAAACTTATGTGAAAATGAGGAGTTAAGAAGTAATATAAAATTAAAGTTAAAGGAATTGGAAAAAAATAATAGAAGTTACAATAAGAAAAAGATAGTTTTTTTTGATAAAGGTGATGATAAATTTATTAAAGATATTATAGAATCTTTATCTAATGACTACGAGACTAAAAAAATTACTGTAACAAATTTAAGGCAAATAGATATATGGATGGAATGGGCAGATATCTGTTGGTTTGAATGGTGTGACGAACTTGTGATATATGGAAGTAATAGTGTATTAGCTCCTGATAAAAAGATAATATGTAGATTACATAGATATGAGGCGTTCACTGATTATCCATCTAGAGTAAAATGGGAAAATATTGATAAACTTATAATAGTTACTGAACATTTAAGATTAATATTAAGACAAACTGTAAAAAATATTGAAGATATTGTAGATATAGTTACTGTTAATAATGGTGTAAACATAGATAAAATAGAGTTTATAGAAAAAAATAAAGGATTTAATATTGGCTATGTAGGGTATTTGCATCAAAGGAAAAATCCGATTCTTCTATTGCAGATTATTAAAAAACTAATTAGCGTAGATAAAAGATATAAATTATATATTGCTGGAATTTTTCAGGATCCACTACTAAGGTTATATTGGGATTATCAAATAAAAGAAATGAATTTAGAAAATAATATAATTTTTGATGGATGGCAAGAAGATATTACTTCATGGCTTAGAGATAAGAATTATATTCTATCAACAAGTATACATGAAAGTTTTGGTTATGGAATAGCAGAAGCTATGTGTAATGGAACGAAACCTATAATACATAATTTTGTTTTTTCAGAAGAAATATGGGATAGGAAGTATGTATTTAATACTATTGACGATGCTGTCTCCATGATAAGAAGCAATAATTACAATTCTATGGAATATAGGAATTATATAGAAGATAATTACTCTTTAGATAAGCAAGTAGTTTTGACTAAGGATTTAATTTTAAATATAGATAAAAAGAGTGAGTTCAATTATTCTGAATATTGGAATTCAAGATTAAATAATAAATTTGATATAGAGGGAGTAGGATATATAGGTTTAGGTAGAATTTATAATAAATACCTATACAAATCAAGATTTGATATATTGCATAAATTAGAAAACATAACATTCAAAAATCATAATAAAGCCAATGTTTTAGAGTTAGGACCTGGAATAGGTATGTTTACTGAATATTTTTACAAAAAAAATATTAATTATACAGGTATTGATATTAGTGAGCGAGCTATTTCTGAATTAACAAAAAAATATAAAGGTTTTAAATTTATTCTTGGAGATATATCTGAGAAGTCTAACTATGGAGAATGTAAGTATGATTTTATATTTACTGCAGATGTTCTTCTTCACCTTACGAATGAAAATAAATATAAAGAGTTGATTAGTATTCTATCGCAATCTTTAAGTGATGAAGGATACATAATGATATTTGATTCTATTAGTACTACAAAAGCAGAGAGCAAATCAAAACATTTAGTAATACGAGATATAAATTATATTAAATTGTTATTAGACGAAAATGATTTAGAGTTGGTAGAGATGTTACCAGTAACATTCTTTATGAATTACCCATATGATAAAATTTTATTAAATAAGGGAGCTGAATTAGCTGAGAAGATTTTCTTTAAGGTACAAGAAATTTTTAGTGATAACTCAATTGATGATAAAGATAAGGAGAAGATAGGTGAGTTTTTATATTTATTAGATAAAAAAGCTCTATTAGAGAATTTACCAGGTTTATCGCAAAAAGTTGTTTTAATTAAGAAAAAAAGTAATAATAAAAATATAAATGAGAAAATAGATGTTAATTATATATGGAACCATACAAATATTGATAAGAGATATAAGGAAATAGTTGATTTTATAGAAGAAGAGGGACAATGTGTTAAAAAATATTTGGAGATTTTTGAGAAAAGCATTGAAGCTTTGAAGAAGTCATAGGGGTTAATTAAATTATAAATTTTATTTTTAGATATAGCAAAATAAATTAGAAGGGGATTTGAATTAAATTTAAATCCTTTTTCTTATAGTAATGTAATTTATTGAATATACTTATTGGAAGAAACTATACAGAGATTATTAAATTAAAATCATCTTTAAATACTTCTTATCTTAACGTATAAACTGCAACTTTCAACTAAATAAGTATTAAGAATTTATTTTATTTGACGATATTTTAGATAATAGATTAAAGTTTAGGAGAGATATTATGAGATTAAATCAAAATATGCAATCTTTAAATGTATATAGAAATTACAAGAAAAGTTTAACATTAAATGCATCAGCATTAAATAAGATAAGTACTGGGTCTAAGATTAACTCTGCAAAAGATAATCCTAATAAACTTGGGGTTAGTGAAGGTCTTAGACTTCAAATTAGAAGTCTTCAAATGGCTGAAAGAAATATTCAAGATGGGGTTTCAATGGTACAAACTGTTGATGGTGGCCTTAATACTATGAGTGAAGCTTTGATTAGGATGAAGGAGTTAACAATACAAGCTTCTGGTTCTACTTCAGAGGATGATAGAAAAGTAATTCAAGTGGAAATAGATAAGCTTAAGGAGCAAATAGACTATACAGCAGAGAACTCAGAATTTAATGGTGTTAAGTTATTAAATTCTGAGAGAGTTACTAACAACAATTATCCTAAATATTTGAAACATACAGTAGGGGCTAATACTAAGGAAGATATAGATATTCCAGTATATAATTTAACTACTGACATGCTTACAGATAGAGAAGGGAATTCACTTAAATCTTTAAATGTAGTTAATAGCGAAAATATCGATAAGAATTTACAAGTTTTAGATTCTGCAATGGCTACAGTGAATTCAGCTAGAAGTAGATATGGTGCTATTCAAAATAGAATGGAAACTTCTGCAACTAACTTAAGTGCTACATCTTTAAATTTAGAAAAAGCTGAAAGCAGAATTAGGGATACTGATATTGCATTAGAGATGTCAGAATATGCAAGGACTTCAATATTGCAAGAAACTTCCATAGCTTTAATGCAACAAACCAACAATTTCCCTAAGGATATATTAAGAGTTTTAGAAAATATGAAATAAATCATTCGACAGAGAAGTGGATAAAACTTCTCTTTTTTTTACATAAAATTTAGTTTTAAAATATTATTATGGTAAAATTGTTAAAAATGTTGTAGAATAATGTAGAAACATGTGTAAATTATCTGTTTCAATGATAAAATTTTTGTAAATAATTATTGGGAAAATATTCCTTGGTAAATTTCTAATGGAAATATAGTAATAATTTATTTATAATAGGATTATATAGTAAATATAATGGAGAAATATATATTATTAAGTCATACTGTGTTTTATCTAAAATAAAAATATGTAGAAAAATGTGATTGTTTAGGAGATGGATAAGTGAATATAAATAATGATTCAACAATGCAGTTATTAAGAGCAGGATTAGATGCTTCAGCTCTAAGAGGAAAAATCATAGCAAACAATATGTCTAATATAAATACGGAGAATTATAAAAGATCTTATGTTTCCTTTGAAGAGAATTTAAAAAGTGAAATAAGTAAATTTTCTTTAAAGAAAACTGATGATAAACATTTAAGTGGTACTTTAAGTGATTCTTTAATAGATGTTAAAGTTGACAATAGTACAAGTATGAGAACAGATGGAAACAATGTGGATTTAGATTTAGAAAAGGTAGATCAAGCAGCAAATAGTTTAATGTATAATGCATTAATTACTCAAGCTAATTCTAAATTAAATATGACTAAAAGTATAATTTCAGGAGGAAACTAATGGGTATGGGATTATTTAATACAATGAGAATAAGTGCTAGTGGCTTATCGGCTGAAAGGCTTAGGATGGATACAATAACTTCTAATATGACTAATGCTACTACTACAAGAGGTGAAGATGGAAAACCTTATGTTAGAAAAATAGCAGTGTTTCAAGAAAATCTAGATAATGAAAAAGGATTAAATGGAATTAAGGCTGTTGGAATAGTTGATGATCCATCACCCCTAAAAGAAGTATATGATCCAACTCATCCAGACTCAGATGAAAATGGATATGTTACTATGCCAAATGTAAATATTTTAAATGAAATGGCGGATATGATAACTGCCTCTAGGTCTTATGAAGCAAATATAGATACGTTAAATGCTACAAAAAGTATGTTTAGTAAAACATTAGAGCTAGGAAGGTAGGATAGTAGATGATAATAAATAATTTTGTGCCATCTGAAAAAATATTTGGGAATGATATTTTTAATATAAATAATAATGAAAATAATAAGACTTCTTCAAAGGGTAGTTTTTCAAATGTACTTAAGGATAGTTTAGATAAACTAAATGAAAAACAAGTACAAGCTAATGAAATAACAAATGACTTTATTGCAGGAGAAGATGTTGAAGTTCATGAAATGCTTTTATCAATGGAAGAAGCTAAAATGAGTATGCAACTAGCAATTCAGGTAAGAAATAAAGTGGTTGAAGCAGTACAAGAATTAACAAGAATGCAATTGTAGATAGTGAGGAGTGCTTATTTAATGGAAAAGCTAAAGGAGAGCCTTAGTAAGCTGTGGAAAAGGTTTAAATCTTTAGGCAAGGGTGTTAGGATAGCTATAGTAGTAGCAATTATTACATTTTTTATAGCTATTTTATCTTTGTTCTTTTATAACTCAGCAACTAAGTATAAGGTTTTATTTTCAAACCTAGAGGCAAGTGATGCACAACTTGTAACAAGTAAATTAAATGAAAAGAAAGTTGATATGAAAATTGAAGGAAATTCAATTTTAGTTCCTAAGTCTCAAGTTGATGAATTAAGATTGGAAATGGCGCCTGATCTTTCAGATGGAAGTAAAGGTTATGAACTTATGGATTCTGGTGGTTCTTTTGGAATGACAGATGAAGAGTTTAAGCTAAAAAAATTAAGGATGCAACAAGGAGAGTTAGAAAAGACTATTAAGAGTTTTCCTCAAATAGATTCAGCTAGAGTACATATTACTCCTTCTAAGGATTCAGTTTTTGTTGAGGATAAAGAGCCTGGTAAAGCAGCGGTATATGTGAAAATTGTACCAGGAAATAAATTAACTAAAGAACAAGTTAAATCAATAGTAGCTTTAGTATCAGGAAGTACGGAAAACGTGCCTAAGGAAAATATAGAAGTAATTGATGATAACATGAATCTACTTAGTGAAGGTTTAAATTCTGAAAATGGAAATACAGTAAGTTCAGAAACTATTAATCAACAATATGATTTAGAAAAGAAATATGAGGAAGATATAGAGAAGTCTATAATTTCATTACTTGAACCTGTAGTTGGTAAAGGTAAGATTAAGAGCTCTGTTAATGTTGATTTAGATTTTGACTCTAAGCAAAAAACAGAAACTATAGTAGATCCTAATAAGGTTATTGTTAGCCAACAAGTTATTAAAGAAAACAATGGTGGTAATACAGGTAATACTAGTGGTAGTGCTGTTGATAATAATATGGGTAATACTATAGAAGAAAATATTACAAATGGTGGAAGTTCTAAAGAAGAAACTAATACTAATTACGAAAGTGGTAAAACTGAAGTTAAGACTATAAGTGCACCAGGAGAAGTTAAAAGATTAACTGCCTCAGTATTTGTAGATGGAAATATAGGAGGAAATGTTCAAGAAGCATTAGAAAAGTCTGTTGCTAATGCTATAGGGTTAAATACTGAAAGAGGAGATAGTGTTTCTGTTGTAGGTATGACATTTGATCCTATTACCAAGGAAGAAGCTCAAAAAGAATTTGATGCGATTAATGATGCCTTAGCTAAAGAAAGCAGAAATAAGATAATCTTATATTCAGTATTAGGACTAATAGCGTTAATTATAATTATTGTAGCTATTGTTTTACTAAGAAGGAAGAATAGAAAGTCTGAGGAAGAAAAGACTAACCTTTTAGATGTAGTAATAGATGATAGAACAGAAGAAGTGGAAGAAATGCCTAGCATTAATTTTGAAAAAATAAACCCTAAAGCACATATAGAAAATGAAATAAAGAAATATGCCAGCGATAAACCAGATCAAGTAGCAGATATAGTTAAATCTTGGTTAGCTGATAATGAGAGGTGATAATATGGCTAGAGATTCATCAAAGCTTAACGGAGTTCAAAAGGCAGCTATATTATTTATTACACTTGGACCTGAGGCTTCGTCAGCAATATTAAAAAAATTACCAGAACCAGAAATTCAAAAAATAACATATGAAATAGCTAATATCTCCACAGTTTCTGCAGAACAGAGACAAGTTATCTTAGATGAGTTCCTAGAAATGAATAAGGCTAGGGACTATATTCTTGAGGGGGGAATTGAGTATGCAAGAACCTTATTATCTAAGGCACTTGGTACTCAAAGAGCCAATGATATATTAAGTAAGGTAACAGAGGCAACTCAGCAATATAGACCTTTTTCTATTGCAAGAAAGGCAGATGCTCATCAACTACTAAATGTAATTACTTATGAACATCCTCAAACTATTGCACTTATATTATGTTATCTTCAGCCAGATAAGGCAGCTCAAGTATTAGCTGAATTACCAGAAGATACACAAAGTGATGTTGCATTTAGAATAGCAACTATGAATAATACATCTCCTATGGTAATTAAGGAAATAGAAAAAGTTCTTGAAAATAAATTAAGTAATGTAGTAAGAAGTGAAATGACATCCCTTGGTGGAGTTGAAACATTAGTTGATATTCTTAACCAAGTTGATAGAACTACTGAAAAGAATATTACTGAAAGCTTGGAAAGAGAAGATGCAGAACTTGCAGATATTGTTAAGAGCTCTATGTTTGTATTTGAAGATATTATTACTCTTGATGATGTATCTATTCAAAGAATTCTTAGAGAAGTGGATGGAAAAGAACTTGCTCTTGCCCTTAAGGGATGTTCAGATGAAGTTGCAAATAGTATCTATAGAAATCAATCTAAGAGAGCAGCTGCAGCTTTAAAGGAAGATATGGAATTCCTTGGACCTGTAAGACTTATGGATGTTGAAAAGGCTCAACAAAAAATTGTTGCTATTATTAGAAGGTTAGATGATGCACAAGAAATTATTATTTCTAGAGGTGGAGAAGATGCAATCATCGTATAACTTAATTAAAAACACTTCAGCCTTAAAAGGAAGTGAAAAGAAGATAGCAACAAGTTATATAAGCAAGGCAGAAATTATTGAAAAAGAAAAAGAGCAAGATTCAATAGAAGTAGAAATAAAGAGAAGTTATGAAAACCTTGGCGCTAATATTTTAAAAAAGTCTAAAGAAGAAGCAGATGAAATAATAGAGAAGGCTAAGGAAATCAAAGCTGAAATTGAAAAGAAGGCTTATGAAGAAGGCTATAGTCAAGGAAAACAAAATGGCTATGAAGATGGTTATAAAGAAGGATTAAAAAAAGTTAAAATAGATACAGAGGATGAAGTTTTAGAAAGAATTAAAAAGGCAGAAGAGATTTTAGGTAAAGCTAATAATGAATATACTGAATATTTAAATGAAAAGGAAAAAGAAATAATATCTTTAGCCTTTGAGATGGCTAGTATTATTGCAAAGAAAGAAGTTTCTTCTTCTGATGGGATTTTACCATTATTAGAGGATATCCTAAGTGATGCTAAGGGAGAAGAAAATATAATCATTAAATGTAATTCAATTCATATTAAAGCTATTGAAGAAAAACTTAAATACTATCAAAAAGCTTATGCTATTAAAGGAGAAATATTTGTATTAGAAGATCCTTTAATGGAAGAAGGTAATGCTGTTATAGAAAAAAATACAGGAAAAGTAGTGATAGGGCTTGATATAGCCCTTAAGAATTTAGAACAAGCATTACAAATTAATAGGTGAACAAATGTTAGATATTAATTTTGATTTATTAAATAAAACTGTTAGAGAAGTTAACACTCATTATATAGAAGGAACAGTTAAAGAGGTAATAGGGTTAACAATTGAAGTTAAAGGAATAAGAGCCTTTGTTGGTGAACTATGTACAATTTACAACCAAGAAGGAAAAGCAGTAAAGTGCGAAGTTGTTGGTTTTAGAGAAGATGCAGTTTTATTAATGCCACTTGGAGAATTAACAGGTATTTCTGCAGGGTGCAGGGTTGTTCCAGAGAGAAGACCCTTAGAAGTTAATTGTTCAGAGGCTTTACTAGGTAAAGTTCTTGATGGACTTGGGAATCCTTTAACTGATGAAGAATTACTTCGTGGAGAGCCTTATCCTTTAGAAAATGAACCACCAGATCCTTTAAAGAGAAAACGAATTACTGATATTTTACCTACTGGAGTTAGAGCTATAGATGGATTTTTAACTGTAGGAGAAGGACAAAGAATCGGAATATTTGCAGGGTCAGGAGTTGGTAAAAGTACAACCCTTGGGATGATCGCAAGAGAGGCAGAAGCAGATATTAATGTGATTTCCTTAATTGGAGAAAGAGGAAGAGAAGTACTGGAGTTTATAGAAAAAGACTTAGGGCCAGAAGGAATGAAGAAGTCTATTGTAGTATGTGCAACTTCAGATAAGCCTGCACTTATTAGAATAAAGGGAGCTTTAACGGGTACTGCTATTGCTGAATACTTTAGAGATAAGGGTAAAAAAGTTATATTAATGATGGATTCAGTAACTAGATTTGCAATGGCACAAAGGGAAGTAGGTCTAGCTATTGGAGAACCTCCAGCACAAAAGGGATATACTCCGTCAGTATTTGCTAAATTACCTAAGCTTATGGAAAGACCAGGTACTTCTGATAAGGGATCAATAACAGCTTTTTATACAGTATTAGTTGATGGTGATGACTTTAATGAACCTATAGCAGATGCTGTGAGAGGGATACTAGATGGACATATTGTATTATCTAGAAAATTAGCTCAAAAGAATCATTATCCTGCTATAGATGTGTTAAATAGTATAAGTAGACTTATGTCTAATATAGCTGAAAAGGATCATAAAGAAGCTGCTTCTATAGGAAGAGATTTACTTGCTACATATAAAGATGCTGAGGACTTAATTAATTTAGGTGCTTATGTTAAAGGAAGCAATAAAAAAATAGATTTAGCAATTAAATATAACGATGGTATAAATGGTTTCCTTAAGCAAGGAATAGAAGAGAAGTCTGATTTTAATACTTCTTTAAATAGCCTAATTTCAATATTTAGAAGTTAAAGGGATGATTAAATGTCTGCAAATTTTAAATTTGGTTTAGAAAAGCTTTTAGAAATTAGAGTTGAAAATGAAGAAGAAAGTAAAAGAAATTTTACTAAAACTCAAAGAGAAAAGCAAAAAACTGAAGAAAAGCTTAATGAACTTAAAGGAAATTATGATAAATATAATGGAATAAAGAAGGGTGAGACCCTAATTTATCAAAAAATTAAGAAAAATTATTTATTTGCCCTAGATAAGGGAATTAATGAAACTGAAAAAGAGTTAATAACTAAAGCAAAAGAGCTTGAAATTAGAAGAAGTGACCTGATTAAAAAGCAAATAGATAGAAAAACAGTTGATATATTAAAGGAAAGGCAGCTTATCGAATTTAACAAGGAAGAAGATAGAAAAGAACAATTGTTTATTGATGAGTTAGCCTTATATGCATACATGAGAAAACATTAAGAGCTTATTATCCTTGAAAGGAGGTGAAATAGGTGGTAGATATTAATGGACTAAAAGTTTTTACAAATACTATAGATGATTTTAAGTCTTCAGATAGTGGTTATAAGGCAACTGAAAAAAGCGATAAAAAGGATAGTTTTAGTGACTATTTAAAAAATAATTTGTCTTCAAAGAAGATTAAAGAAAAATCAGTATCCAAGGAAGCAAATTATACTGATAAAAAAATAGTAACTAATGATGAGAGTAAATTAACTTCTGTAGCTGACAAAACATTAGAAGAAGCAAATTCATTATCTAAAGATGAATTAGTATCGAAGATAGTAGATAAAATAGATAATTTAGCAAATGATGGTGAAGTAGAAGTTGATTCTATAGAGACTACTAAATTAATAACTTTATTATTAGCTTTACTTAATAAGCTAAATGATGGAAGTGATTATGAGACTACTAAAGTAAGTGAAGGAAATTTAGTTGAATCAATAGATTTATTAGAAGGTGAACCTTTAGATTTACTTACTAAAACTTTTGATAATAATTTAAGCAATGATTTACCTTCTTTACTTAGTGAAGATGTAGGCAATAAAAGCTTTAATGATAACCTTTTAGAAATAAGGGATATACTTCAAAGCCTAATAAAAGCTGAAGAGAGCTTAAACTTAAATAATATTAATTTAGAAGTAGTAGATGATAAGTCATTAGATTTAATTAAAAAAGATTTAGTAAAAGAAGTTAAAAGTTTATTTGATGCAATTCCAGAAGGAACTAAAACTGATATTATGACCTCTATTGATAAAGCATTAATCACTAATGATACAGACAGTAATATTAAGGAGATATTTAACTCTTTACTAAATAAAGTTGTTGAAAAAGATGAGTTATTAGAAGATGGTAGTAAAGTTGATACTAAAGTAAACAATACTGATAATACTAAAGAATCTATTATTTTAGATAAAACAATTTCAGAAAACAATGAAGAATTAAATAAAGAAGGATTTAGTAATAAGGAAAATGCAACTAATAAAGAAGATATATCTAAGAAGGAAGAAAAAGTTTTAATGAAATTCTTAGATGATGATTCTAGTGCTACATCCACTAAGAACTTTAATTATTATAACAAGTTAAATGGATTACCTTCATCTACTGATGAAGTAAAAATGCCAGTTACAGTTAATAAGAAAACTTTAGATATGGATATCATTAAGAACGTAAAGTTTATGATGAAAGATGCTATTTCTGAGCTGAAAGTAAAAGTTTATCCAAAAGAACTTGGAGAAATGACTATAAAAATTCTTTCAGAAGAAGGAATTATGAAGGCTGAAATTAAAGCAACATCTAAGGAAACTTATAACTTGCTTAATTCTAATTTAAATGAAATTAAGAAATTGCTTGAAAATCAAAATATTAAGATTCAAGACGTAAATATAGGCCTTTATAATGAGGATACAACTTTCTTTAGTGGAGAAGATACAAATCAAAATCAAGATTTCAAGAATACTCAAGGACAAAATCTAAGTGGAATATCTTCAGTTGAGGAAGAGGAAATCATGGAAGAATTAATCTTAGATAATAATTTAAATATTTTAGCATAGGGGGAAGAGAATTGTCTAACACAATTAATAGTTATAGTGGAGCTAGAGCAACAGATAGAGGAACTCAAATTATGAAACCTGGACAAGATATGGATAAGAATGCATTTTTAACTATACTTGCAGCAGAGTTATCTAATATGGATCCTATGGGGAATAATGATTCGACTCAATATGTAACTCAAATGTCACAATTTGCAACTATGGAGCAAATGACTAACTTAAATACTACAATGACTAGCTATGCTAATAATTCATTAGTAGGAAAAGGTGTTACTATGAAGAGTGTTGATAGTAATGGAGTTAATTACACAGGTATAGTTAAATCTGTTACTAGCAATAGCAGTAAAACAACTGTTTCTATAGAAGTAAATGAAAATGGAACTAATACATATAAGGATTTTGATGTAACAGATATCTTAACTGTATTAGATGTTCCTGATTATTCATTACCTGTAATAAATAATATGAATGGTAATATGTCATTCTTAGTTGCATCATCATTTATAGGAAAACATGTTGAGCTAAGTGAAAAAAATGATGATGAAAAAAATATTACTGGTGAAGTATTAGGTGTAGTGAAGGATCAAGGTGTTGTTAAGGTTAGAATTAAGAGACATGACAATGATGAAATACAAGAATTTACTTACGATAAGATTATTAAGGCAGCTAATAATAAAGATGAATTAATAGATGCTGAAGATGGTAAAGAAGAAGGGGAAGTGGAAAATTCTTAATAAAAAGAAGGTGTTACTTTGGGCTTTAGGGTAATTAATGGTGTAGCTTATCCAGTTGGCAATTTTCAATTACCAAAGGGGGCAAGCACCGAAAAGACTAATGATAATAAAGCTAGTTTTAATGATATTTTAAAAAGCGAAATTAGTAAACAAGAAGAATATACCTTATCTAAACATGCAGCTAATAGATTAAAAGAAATAAATTTTACTGAAGATGATATGAAGGAAATAGGAAAAGGTTTTAAGATAGCAGAAAACAAGGGTTCTAAGAATTCAGTAATGCTTTATAAGGATGTAGCTTTAATAGCTAGTATTGAAAATAAAACAGTAATTACAGCTGTAGATAGGGAAAGAACAAAGGAAAATATTTTTACTAATATTGATAGTGTTGTAATTTTATAAGCTGGACCTTTTATAAGGAGGCTTAAATCTTGCTGAATGACAGAGGCAAGAAAAAAATAAAGGCTTGGAGGTCAATTATGTTAAGATCAATGTATTCCGGTATAAGTGGAATGAAAGTAAATCAAACAAAATTAGATGTTATAGGTAATAATATATCAAATGTAGGTACAACCTCATTTAAATCATCAAGAGCTAGATTTAGTGATATGCTAAGTCAAAATGTATCAGATGCTATGGCGCCATCTAATAATCAAGGGGGGGTTAATGCTAGCCAAGTAGGACTAGGTGTACAACTTGCAAGTATAGACTCAGTTATGACTCAAGGTATGATGCAACCAACAGGAAGACAATTAGACGTTGCAATAGATGGTGATGGATTCTTTATGGTAAGTAAGGGACCTTCTATTTATGGAAATGCTTTAGAAGTTAACCATAGAGCAGGAGCTCACAACATTACAGAGCAATCATTAAGTGGTTCTGGCTCAGAAATAATGTATTCAAGAGATGGTTCATTTATATTAGATGAACAAGGAAACCTTTTAACAGGAGATGGATTTAGAGTATTAGGATATTCATTAACTAATGATGATAGTGCTCAGCAAGCTACAGGGTTAACACCTAATGCAGTAAATACTGGTGGATTAGATTTTAGATTTGGACCAGGATCTCAATTAAATGGATTTAAGGTTGTTTTAGGTAATATAGGACCAGGAACTGTTACATCAGCAGATGTAAATAAGGATGAAAAGACAATAATAGTTAATGGAGATTTCTCAGATACTGGAGCATTAACTCCAGCACAAGTGGAATCAGCAATTAATAAGGGATTATCTTCAGCAGGTATATCTCAACAAGTATTTGTATCTGGCAAGCCTTTAAAATTTGAAGGCTTAGGATCAGATTCAGTTCTTGGTGGTACTGATGCATTAGCTCCTAAGGCTACTTCAATAGGTGGATTTAATGTTCAATTTAATGAAGGTAATGAATTAAATGGTTATAGCTTCGAAATAGGAAAGATAAGTAAGGAACCACTAGAAGTAACTGTTGAAAAAGGTAGAAAGAAAATTGTTATAAACGGAAACTTCTTAGATAAATCCTTTAATGCATCTGACTTACAAGATGAAATAAATAGTGTACTTAAAAAAGATGGGTTTACACAAGAAGCTAAAGTAACAGGTAGTCCAGCTACGTTATCTAATATTAAAGGAGCTTCAGATGACTCAGGTAAGGTAGATAAGAACGCAGAGATAGTTAACGCAAAAGATGGAAGTAAAAGTGATCTTTCAGTAGGTGGATTTACTTTTAGTGAACCTGAGAATGGAGAATTAAATGATTATACTATATCAATAGGAGAAAGTTCAACAGGAACTGCTTTATCAGTAGTAGTTGAAAATGGAAATATTGTTATTAATGGAGACTTCTTTACTAATCCAGCTAAATTTACTGGTGAAGAGTTAAGAGCTAAGATTAACAGTGCTTTAAAGGCAGAAGGGCTTAAAACTCAATTCAAAAAAGTAGATGGATCAATAGATAAGGATAAGATAGATAATAAGATTAAGTTTACTGGGGGAGAAACTGCAACAGCGCCAAAGGCTTTAAATATAGCAGGATTAAATGTTGAATTACCAAAAGGAAAATTATTTAATAATATTGAGTTTGTAATTGAAGATATTAACTCTACATCTCTTGGTGTAAAGTATACTCCAGGAACAACAGGAAGTAATCCAAAACTTGTAATTACAGGAGACTTTACTAAGAAGGTATCAGCCAGAGATTTAGAAGATAAGATTAATGAAGCTTTAGCAGATGCTCACCAAACTGAAAAACCAGAAGTTAAGGTTTCAGGAACATCTAAGCCTTATACAGGACTAACTTCAGATGTAATAGAAGGTGGAGAAGTAGATAAATCACCAGCTAAGGTAATTGTTGGTGGAGTAGAATTAACCTTTGATGCTGGAGCAGCACTTAATGGTTATAAGTTCCAGATTGGAACTATTACTCCAGGAACTAGGACATCAGCTGATATTGATGAAAAGTCAAAAACTATCACAATTAATGGTGACTTTGTAACTGCTAATGCAGTAACTGCAAAAAATATTCAAGATGCATTAACTAGAGCTTTAGAAGGTAAGGGAATTGATCAAGGTATTACTGCTTCAGGAAAGCCAATGGAAATTGGTGGAGTAGTTTCTGATGAAACTTACGGTGGTACACCAGTGGAAAGTATGAATACTGATGGAAGTATAAACTTCGTAGATGGAACAAAGGATTTAAAATCTTATGATGGACAACTTAAAACTTTAAAAATTCCAGATAAGGTTAGAGTTCCAGGAACAGATACTGAGCTAGCAGTTAAAACTTATACTATAGATAAAAATGGCGTTATTAATGGAGTTTTAGAAGATGGTAGAGTTGCAGCTCTTGGACAAATAGCTATGTCTACATTTAAGAATCCAGAAGGCTTAACTAAACTTGGAGGAAACCTTTATGGTTCATCAGTTAACTCAGGTGAAGCTATTATTAAAAGTGGTGTTGGAACATTAAATGATGATAATTCAAAGGGATATGGAGACAACCTACAAGGTATGCTTGAAATGTCTAATGTAGATTTATCTGAGCAATTTACTGATATGATAGTTTCAAGCAGAGCTTTCCAAGCTTCAGGTAAGATGATAACTACTGGAGATGAAATACTTCAGGACATCATTAATTTAAAAAGATAGGTTTTAGAATGAAAAATTAAGGATGAAGAATTTCGGATAAAACTCCTAAAGAAGTTTTTAAAATTAAGTTTTTAATGATTTATTCTAAATTACATTACAGTACATTAGATATTAAGAATTGGTTATAGATAATTGGTAATTGAGGACAGAACTCCTTATGGAGATTTTGAAATTAAGTTTTTAGTGATTTATTCTAAATTAAACTAATAATAAATAACTACTAACATTATTTATTAAAGGTAATTTGGATTAAATTACTTCCTCAATTATCAATTGTTAATTATTAACTGCTAATTGAAAAAAGGGGTAATAATATGATAGATGTTACAGCAATGAACAATAAAGAATTTATATTAAATGCAGATCATATAGAGAAGATTGAAGAGGTCCCTGAAACGTTAATTACACTAACTAATGGTAAAAAGTATATTGTCCTAGAGAGTGTAGAGGAAGTTGTAGATAAGGTGCTTAAATATAAAAATAAAATTGTTACTTATAAGTTATAACAGGAGGCAATATTATGAAAAAATCAGATATTTTAACCTCAGTGGGTTTAGTATTAGGAATAGTGTTAATGTTATATGGGATGGTTCTTGGAAGTAGTCTTATGATATTCTGGGATTTATCATCTGTAATTATAACTGTTGGTGGATCTGTATCAGCACTTCTAATTACTTACACATTAGAAGAAATGAAAAACATGGGAAAATTATTTGTACAAGCTTTTAAGGAAAATAAATCTTCAGGAAAAGATATTATAGTAAAATTTACTAGTATTTCTAAAAAAGCAAGAAGAGAGGGTTTATTATCCTTAGAAGATGATCTTTCTGAAATGGATGATCCTTTTATGAAAAAAGGTCTTCAAATGGTAGTAGATGGGATTGAACCTGAAACTATTAGAGAAATATTAGAGCTTGAAATAGGAGAAATGGAAAATAGGCATGAAAAAGGAGCTGGTATATTCCTATCTTGGGGAGCATATGCACCTGCTTTTGGTATGCTTGGTACTTTAATTGGACTAATTCAAATGCTTGCTAATTTAACAGATGTTGCTAATATTGCATCAGGTATGGGAAAGGCCCTAATAACAACATTTTATGGTTCATTATTAGCTAATATAATTTGTAATCCTATAGCATCAAATTTAAAACAAAAAAGTGCTAAGGAGGCAGGAGAAAGAGAAATGATATTAGAAGGCATTCTTGCTATTCAATCAGGAGTTAATCCTAGAATTGTAGAAGAAAAGCTAATTACATATTTACCTCCTAAGGATAAATTAGAGTATTTAAATAACAGCATTGAAAATGGTGAAGGAGTTGTTATTTAATGGCTAGAAAGAAGAAGAACAATAGTGGAGGCTTAAAAGGCGATGAGTGGATGGCTACCTATGCCGACACAGTAACATTATTGCTTACATTTTTCGTTTTGCTTTATTCTATGTCATCTATTGATGCTGAGAAAACTAAAAATATAGCAAATGCCTTTGTTTCAATGATGAGTGGACAAAGTGGAGACTCATTAATGCAGTTTAACTTATATAATGGGGAAGTTCCATTAATAGGAGGAGAAACTGAAGAAAATTTTGATGGAGGAGAGGAATTAACTGATCAGCAAAAAATGTTTAATACTATTAAAGAGTTTGTAAATAATAATAATCTTCAAGATGTTGTAGAAATAGTTGACGACGAAAGAGGAGTAGCTATGCAGCTTAGAGATAATATATTATTTGAAACATCAAGTTCAGATTTAAGAGAAGACAGTAAAGCTATTTTAAATCAATTAAATACAATTATAGCATCAGTTAGTAATCCTATTTTAATAGAAGGTCATACAGATAATCGTGATATAAATACATCAAGATTCCCTTCCAATTGGGAGTTGTCTGCGGATAGAGCAGTTAATGTAGTAAGATATTTTGTAGAAGTATTAGGACAAGATCCCAAGAGATTTTCAGCAACAGGTTATGGAGAGTTTCAACCTGTAGCACCAAATAATACTTATGAAGATATGGCTAGAAATAGAAGAGTAGATATTTTAATAGTTACATCTAAGGGGGAGGAAAGCTAAATGGCTGAGGAAAAAATAGAAAAGAAAAAGGGTAAAAAACTTGCTTTAATTATTGTACTACTTTTAATATTCGTAGGTGGAGGAACTTTTGGTGGAGTTTATTACTTTATGAGTAAGAATGCAGCATCTAGTCCAATAATAATAGAAGAAGCATTTGTTCCAGTTGGAGAAGAGATATTTGTAAATTTAAGTGATGAAAATTCAAAAAGATATGTAAAGTTAAATTTATCTTTAAGCTATGATAAAAGAAATAAAGATTTAGCTGCAGAAATTGAACAAAAACAAGTAGTTATAAGGGATGTAGCTATATTTTATATTAAATCCTGCAAAGCTAAAGACTTTGAGCCTGCAAATGAAGCTAGGCTAAAGGGAGATTTAATAACTAGAATTAATGCAAAGTTAACTACAGGTGTATTAAAGGACGTTTATATTAGTGATATTATAGTTCAATAAGAAAGTAGGTAAACAATGGATTTTATATTTTTACTGTTTAAACTAATATTTGCATTGGCAGTAGTTCTTGGACTTATGTACATATCTTTTAAATTAAGTAATAATAAATTAAGTCAGTTTAATGATGGGAAATATATAAAAGTTCTTGAAAGAAATCAAATTTCAAAAGATACTGCTATAGTAGTAGTTAAAATAGGTAAAAAGGGATATGTTCTAAGTACTTCAAATAACTCTACTAATAAAATAGATGAGCTATCTGAGGAAGAAACTTTTCTTTTAGAAGAAGAAAAGAGGATGGAAAAAGAAAAGGTAAGTAAGCAATATGAGATAGCTATTACTAATCTTAAATCTAAGATAAGCAGATTTAAGAATAAAAAGAATTAGAAGGAAGATAATTATGAAGAAAAAGAAATACTTATTTATGGTGCTATTAGTATTCACTTTAATATTTGCCTTTAATAAAAGTGTAAGCGCAGAGCCTATCAATATACCAGATATAAACTTACAAGTTGGTGGGGAAAATACATCACCACAAAATTACATTGATAATATTAAATTATTAATAATACTTACAATTTTAACATTACTACCATCAATAATAATAATGATGACATCTTTTACTAGAATAATAGTAGTATTTTCTTTTTTAAAGAATGCATTAGGAGCTCAACAATCTATTCCAAACCAAATTTTAATTGGACTAGCATTATTTTTAACTATATTTATAATGCAGCCAGTTTATTCTGAAATAAATGAAAATGCCTTTAAACCATTTATGGATAATACAATTACTCAGGAACAGGCAATGGAGGCAGGAAGTAAACCTCTTAGAGAATTTATGCTTAAACAAACTAGACAAAAAGACTTAGAACTTTTTATTGAAAGTTCTAAACTTAATAAAGAAGAAATAACAAGAGATAATATACCACTAACTGTTGTAATTCCAGCATTTGCAATAAGTGAACTTAAAACGGCTTTCCAAATAGGATTTTTATTATTCTTACCATTCTTAATTATAGATATGGTAGTGGCAAGTGTTTTAATGTCAATGGGTATGTTTATGGTACCTCCTGTTATGGTATCACTACCGTTTAAGTTGTTATTATTTGTTATGGTAGACGGTTGGTATCTAATGGTTAGATCATTAATAATGAGCTTTGGAGGGTAGGTGAGAAAAAATGAGTGAGAGTTTAATAATAGGTATTACAAAAGATGCATTAATGACATCTTTAAAAGTGGCAGGACCTATTCTTTTAGTTTCTATTTTAATTGGATTAATAATAAGTATTTTTCAAGCAACTACTCAAATTCAAGAACAAACTTTAACCTTTGTTCCTAAGCTTATTGGAATTGCATTTACTGGTTTATTTTTAGCTAGTTTTATGCTTCAAACCCTAGTAGGTTTTACTGAAAGAATTTTTGATCTTATTATTAAAGTATCTACTTAGGGGGTAGATGAATGATAAATACTATGTATTTTTTAGCTTTATTCTTAATCTTTTTAAGAGTAACAGCATTTTTTGCAATAACTAATGTGTTCTTTCCTAATGGAACACCTAAAACTTTTAAAGCCATGTTTTCATTAATCTTTTCTTTTGCATTATTAAGTGGTGTAGATTATGGAAGCTTAAATGAAATTACAAGCAATTATTATTTAATTATTTATATATTTTATGAAATAGTAAATGGACTAATCTTAGGATTAATATCTAATATTGCTTTTGAAGTAGTACTTATGGCTGGTAGTTTACTAGATGTACATATAGGATTAAGTATGGTTAATACAGTAGATCCTAATAGTAAAGCCAATACTACAATAACAGGAAACTTGCTTCACTATGTGGCCTTAATTATATTCTTTATTGTAGATGGACATCATATGTTAATTAAGTCTTTAATGGAAAGTTTTATTACTCTGCCAATGGGAAATGGACTTTTACACGCTGAAACCATGAGTACTCTTATTGAGATAATAGCAAATTATTTTGCTATAGGTTTGAAAATAGCAATACCAATAGTATTGATTATGATAATGACAGATGTAGCTATGGGGCTTGTATCAAGGGCAGTTCCTCAAATAAATGTTATGATTCTTGGAATGCCTGTAAAGATGCTTGTAGGAATATTAGCTGTATGTGTATCACTACCAATAATTATTAAATTATTTATAAGTAGTATAAGTTACCTGCCAGATATTTTTAGAAAGATAATTACTACTGTTCCTTTAATTATGTTTATAGGAGCAGATGAAAGAACAGAAGAAGCAACTCCTAAAAAGAAAAGTGATTCTAGAAAAAAAGGACAGATTCCAAGAAGTAAGGATGTTGGACTAGCTATAACTTTAATTGCTACAACTTTAGTAATAGTAGCATTAAGTGGATTTATAGTTTCATCTTTAAAAAATAATGTAACATATTTCTTAGGTGATTTAGGAACTATGGAAGTAACTGAAAATAGCTTAAATGGTATTAATCTATTAGTTATAAGTAAAGGGTTAATTACTATAATGCCAGTTGTTCTTCCCATAATGATAGCAGGTGTATTTGCTAGCTTAATCCAATCAGGATTTTTAGTAGTTAAAGATGCAATAAAACCTTCTTTTGGGAAATTAAATCCAATTAATGGTTTTAAGAATATGTTTTCTAAAAAAGCCTTTGTAGAACTTATTAAGAACTTAATAATGATAAGTGTAGTAATTTATATTGCATATTCATATATAAGTTCAAACTTTGATAAAATTATGCAAATTGGAAATTTATATCTTCCAACATTAGGAGTTGAAGTTAAATCATTAATAGTTGGACTCTTCGTAAAAATTTGTATATTACTAGTAGTAATTGCTGTTGTAGACTATGTAGTACAATTTCTTCTTTTTCAAAAGGAAATTAGGATGACTAAGCAAGAAGTAAAAGAAGAGTATAAGCAAATGGAAGGGGATCCACAAATAAAATCTAAGATAAAGCAAAGACAAAGAGAAATGTCCCAAAGGAGAATGATGCAATCTGTTGGGGATGCAACAGTTGTAATAACAAACCCAACTCATTTAGCAATAGCTATAAAATATGAGGAAGGGAAAATGGAAGCTCCTAAAGTTATAGCTAAGGGAGCAGACAATATTGCGTTAAAAATAAAAGAAAAGGCATTAGAGTATAAAGTACCTATAATTGAAAATAAACCTTTAGCAAGGCTCATATATGATTCTGTAGAAATAGATAGTGATATACCTCAAGATATGTATCAAGCAGTAGCAGAAGTCTTAGCTATGGTATTTAAACTTAATAGAAATAAGAAGAACTAGACAATAAAGGATGGGGTAGGTTTGCTTGAAAATAATAAAATTAACTTAAAAAAGAATACGGATATAATAGTAGCCTTCGCAGTACTTGGTATTGTACTTATGATAATAGTACCTCTTCCATCGGCCTTATTAGATGTATTACTGGCATTTAATATTACTTTATCTGCTGTAGTATTAATGATTACTATGTTTACCACAAATGTATTACAGTTATCTGTATTCCCAACTCTTTTACTTGTAACAACATTATTCAGACTAGGTCTAAATATATCCTCAACAAGACTTATATTAAGTGAAGGAAATGCAGGAAGTATTATTGAAGCCTTTGGTGAATTTGTTATAGGCGGAAATTATGTAGTTGGAATAATTATATTCTTAATTATAGTTATTATACAATTCGTAGTTATTACTAGTGGGGCAGGTAGAGTATCAGAAGTATCAGCTAGATTTACATTAGACGCTATGCCAGGAAAACAAATGAGTATAGATGCAGATTTAAATGCAGGTTTAATTGATGAAGCTATGGCTAGAAAGAGAAGAGAAGACCTACAATCAGAAGCTGACTTTTATGGATCTATGGATGGTGCATCTAAGTTCGTAAAAGGAGATGCTATAGCAGGTATAATTATAACAATTATTAATATAATTGCAGGTATAATTATTGGTGTTATGAGTGGTATGGATTTTCTCCAAGCAGGAGAATTATATACTAGATTAACTATAGGGGATGGACTTGTAAGTCAAGTTCCAGCGCTATTAATATCAACAGCATCAGGTATATTAGTAACTAGATCTGGAAGTTCCGATAACTTTGGTAAGACTTTCAGTAAGCAACTTACTGCTTTCCCAGTAGCACTTGGAATAGTATCAGCAGTAATGTTTTTCTTAGCATTAATACCTGGAATGCCAATGTTCCCATTTTTACTAGCTGCAGTGGCTGGAGGAGTTGCTACATATTTATTAATTAAGGAAGAACAGAAAACTCAAGAGCAAGAACTTCAAAGAGTTGAAGAAGAATATACAGAGCTTGAAAAGAAAGAGCCAGAAAATGTTATGAGTTTAATTTCTGTTGAACCTATGGAAGTAGAAATAGGTTATGGTTTAATTCCTCTTGCTGATGAATCAACAGGTGGAGATTTACTTCAAAGAATTGCATCTGTTAGAAGACAATGTGCAATTGAAATGGGAATAGTAGTTCAACCTATTAGAATAAGAGATAATCTTCAATTAAAGACTAATGAATATGTAATTAAGATAAGAGGAACTGTAATAGCTTCAGCAGAACTTATGGCAAGTATGTTGCTATGCATGGATCCATCAGGTGAAAACACTCAAATAGCAGGCATTAGAACTGTTGAACCTACATTTAATTTGCCGGCAGTATGGATTAATAAAGATCAAAGGGAAGAGGCTGAAATTAAAGGGTTAACAGTAGTTGATCCAACAACAGTTATGGTTACTCATTTAACTGAGACTATTAAAGCACATTCATATGAGTTACTTGGAAGACAAGAAGTTCAATTAATAGTTGATAATACTAAGGAAAAATATAGTGCTGTAGTAGATGAACTTATACCAGATTTAATGACAATAGGTGAGCTTCAAAAGGTTCTACAAAACCTTTTAAGAGAAAAAGTTCCAATAAAAGATATGGTTACTATAATGGAATCATTAGCTGATAATTCAAGATTAACTAAGGATTTAGAATTATTAACAGAGTATGTTAGGTTCTCCTTAGCTAGAACTATTTGCAATACAATTATAGATGAGGATAAGAGTATAACAGTTGTAACTTTATCAGCTCAAATTGAAGAAATAGTTTCAGCAAATACACAGAAATCTATACAAGGATCTTTCCCAGCAGTAGATCCTGATACAACAACTAAGATTTTTAATAGTGTAAGAGATACTATAGATAGGGTTTACTTCTATAATAATCAACCAGTTATATTAGTATCACCAAATATAAGACCTGTTTTTAGAAAGTTAATAGAAATGGTATTTCCACATGTTATGGTAATTTCATTAAATGAAATACCAAATGATGTTGAAATAAAAACAGAAGGAGTTGTATCACTATAATGCTTATTAAGAAGTACTTAGTAAAAAATATGAATGAAGCTATGACTAGAATCAGATATGAATTGGGTAAGGATGCTATTATTATAAGTCAAAGAAAAGTAAGAGAATCAGGGATTAAAGGATATTTTAAACCTAAGTTAATAGAAGTTACAGCTGCATTAGAAAATAGCAAAGTAGATAAGAAACAAAGTAAGAAAGTTTCAGAAGTAGATAATTTTAAGGATTCATTAAATAGCATAAAGAGTATTTTTGAAAAAGAAGAAGTTAAAGCTCAGATAGATAGAAGTGTTGAAATAGCAAAGCCTAGTGGTTTAGAAAAGGCAGATACTAAAAAAGATGAGGCTTTAAAGGATGAAGTAAAAGAAATTAAGGAATTATTAAATAAAGTTATTAAAAATACTAATAAAGAAAAAGAAGCTTTAGTAGCTGTTGATTTTTTAAGAGATATAGATATAGAAGAAAATCTATTAGAAGAAATAAACTTAGAAAAATATGAAGATATTGAAATATTTAAAGAAGAATTTAAGGAAGTATTAAAAAAAGACATAGAAGTATCAAATAAGGATCTAAGAGGAAAAGTAGTTCTAATCGGGCCAACAGGAGTAGGAAAGACTACTACTATTGCAAAACTAGCTGGTAGACTTGCTCTTATTGAAAAGAAAAAAGTTGGATTAATTACAATAGATACTTATAGAATAGGTGCTGTAGAGCAATTAAAAACTTATGCTGAAATTATGAATATACCATTTAAAGTAGTAATTACATTAAAAGAAATGGAAGAAGCTATTAGTTCTTTAGATAGTTGTGATGTTGTTTTAGTTGATACAACAGGAAGAAGTAGTAAAAATACTATGCAGATATCAGAGCTTAGAGCTTTTATACAAAAAGTTAATTCAACTAACATTTCCCTGGTAATAAGTGGAACAACTAAGAATAAAGATATTGATGCTATATTAAGTGGATATGGAGAAATAAACTACGAAGATATAATAATTACAAAGCTTGATGAAACTACTTCTTATGGATGCATTTATAATATAGCAAAGAAGTCTAACAAGCCTATATCTTATATTACCGTTGGACAAAACGTTCCTGATGATATTAAGGTACCAAGTAAAGATGAAATTATAAAACTTATTCTTGGGGAGGAATCAGTATGCTAGACCAAGCTGAAAGCTTAAGAAGACTTGCAAATGGCAGTACTAGTAATATGGAAAGAAAAAAATCAAAAATTATTACTATAACTTCAGGTAAAGGTGGAGTTGGTAAAAGCAATTTTGTAGTAAATTTAGCTATAAGACTAGCAAAACAAGGTAAAAAAGTTTTAGTGTTTGATGCTGATATAGGTATGGGAAATGATGATGTATTAATGGGGATTTATCCAAAGAATAACGTTTTAGATTTGATAAGTGGAAACTTATCAATTGATGATGTTATAGTAGAAGGACCTGAAGGGGTTAATCTTCTACCAGGAGGAAGCGGTCTTAATAATATAGAAGATTTACAGCAAAACCAAAGAGATTTATTTCTAAAGAAAATAGAAACACTAGAAGGTTTTGATTACATATTTATTGATACTGGAGCTGGAATTAGTAGAAGTGTTTTAGCATTTATTGCTTGCTCTGATGAGGTTATACTTGTTACTACTCCAGAGCCAACATCATTAACAGATGGATATAGCTTATTAAAGGCAGTAAATCATTTTAAAATTAAAAGTAAAGCCAGTATAGTTGTAAATAAAGTTTTTGATAAAAAAGAAGGAGAAGTAACATTCTCTAAGTTTAAAACAGCAGTAAATAGATTTTTAACTTTAGATATAGATTATTTAGGATATATTTATGAGGATAAAAAACTAACTATGTCGGTAAGAAAGCAATTGCCTTTTATTATAGGATATCCAAATTGTGAGGCTTCAAGATGTATAGAGGCAATAACATCAAAAATAGTTGGAAAAGAAAAACAAGAATCAGGAATTGGTGTACAAGGGTTATTTAAAAAATTATTTAATATTTTTTCATAGGGGGTAAATATGTCAAATATAAAGCTAGAGATGAATTGTGTTATAGATATATTATTTGAAAATAATGTATATAAATCAACTATTCAAGATGTTAAAGCAGAGGAATTTTTAATTGCAGTGCCTATAAATGATGGTATTTTCTTAACTCTAAATGAAGGGGACGAGCTTCAACAGATAATTTATGATGGTAATGGGAATGTATTTGGTTATAAATCAAAAGTTTTAGGTAGATATGTTGAAGAGGAAAAGCCTTATTATAGATTAAGCTTACCTTATAGTATTACTAAGATCCAAAGAAGAGATTATGTTAGAGTTGATATAGTACAAATAATTAATTATGTTAATGAAAAAGAGATAGAAACTGAACTTAAAGAAAATTCAAAAAAAGCTGAAGTAATAAAAAAAGAAAAATATAAAAATGCTATGATATTAGACTTAAGTGGTGGAGGAATGAGAGTTAAGATAAAAGATCCTATTAAGCTTAATGATACTATAGTAGCTAGTTTAAAATATGAAGATGAAGAGATAGAAGTAAAGGGAGAGGTTATTAGAATAACTAAGGCTGAAGATAGAAGCTTTGTTTGTGGAGTAACCTTTGTGAATATTAGTAATTCTACAAGAGAAAAAATTATAAGAACTGTATTTAAAATTATGAGGAAACAAAGAGAACTTATATAAGGAGTTTTTAAGGAGGTAAAAATCATGGAATGTCAAAGCCCTCTAATTCATAAGGAAGAGATTGTTGAAAAGTATATACCATTGGTTAAGTATCTGGCATCAAGAATTATGCTTGGAAAAACAAAATATATTGAATATGAAGACTTAGTTAGCTATGGGATTGTTGGGCTTATGGATGCAATAAATAGGTATAATCCAACTAAAGGAATGAAATTTTCCTCTTATGCTACTTTGAGAATAAAAGGGGCTATGATTGATGAAATAAGAAAAAATAGACCTATTTCAAAGGGGGCAATGGATAAGCTTGCAAGGTATAATGAGGCCATTGAAAGATTACAAAATAAGCTTATGAGAGAGCCTTCTTTAAAGGAAATAGCTTTAGATCTTGGAGTATCAGAAGAAGAGGTTTCCCAAGTTGAGAACTATATAAACTATATGTCTATAATATCTTTAGAGTCAGTAATTTATTCTGATGATGACGATGTTACTGTTATGGAAACATTAGAAGATAAAGAAGCTATATCTCCTGAAGAATCCTTAGAATATAAAGAAAAAACTGCAATATTAGCAGAAGCTATCGAAAAGTTAAAGGATAAGGATAAGTTAATTTTAAAGCTATATTATTATGAAAAGTTTACTTTAAAGGAAATAGGACAAGTATTAGAAGTATCTGAATCAAGAGTTTGTCAGCTCCATAGTAGGGCTATTAGAAATTTAAGAACTGTTATGAAGGAAATTAATTATATTTAATTAAAGGAGTGATAAAATTGATACCAATTTTAATTTTAATGATAGGTATTATTTTAATTGTTTTAAATTTTAAAGCCATTAAGAAAGAAGATAACTCCTTTGAAAAGATTCTACAAAGAGAAGAAAGTAGAGAAAAGGATTATGATTTAGATATAATAGAAATAAGAAAATCTTTTGCAGAAACTGTTTTAGAACTGCAAAAGGAGATAGAAGATTTAAAAATATCTATTAATACTATTAAGAATTCAAATAAAAGGGACGATATTATATATAATGAGGAGAAATTAAATAGTAATACTTCAATTGAAGAGAGTAAAGGTAAGTTAGAAATAGAAAACGCTAACTTAAAGAATAATTTAGATATTGAAATCGATGATAATTTTCCAGAAAAATCAAAGGATAATGAAGTAGATGAAAATAGTAAATTAAATAGGGTTAAAGAGCTCTTAGATAATGGGTTAAATGATGATGAAATTTGTGAAGAGTTATCCATAGGTAAGGGGGAGGTATTATTAATAAGAAGCTTATTAAAAAGGTAGTTGATATATTTAATTTCCTTTCCGATAGAAAAATACTTATGGGTATAGGAATAGGTATGATTATTACAGTTATTTTAATGCTAGGTGTAAATTATAGTAGGGAAATATCTGATGCTAATATAGAAGAAAAGGCTAGAGGCCTTGGAATGCATTATAACGATGAATGCAAAGTTTTATTTGAAGGGGATGAGGCAAATGATTAGAAGTCTTTATACAGCAGTATCTGGTTTAGTAACTTTAGAGAATAGACAAGCTACCATAACTAATAATATGACTAATGCTAACACTACAGGCTTTAAGGGAGATAATTTATCTATTAAAAGCTTTGATGATGTTATGATTCAAAATAAGGATAAGGTTGTAGGTGGAAAAAACCTGACTCAAAGATTGGGAACAATAAGTCTTGGAGCTGAAATTGATACTGTAGATACAGCTTTTACTCAAGGGGTATTAAAAAATACTGATAAGAGAACAGATTTCGCTATAGAAGGCAGAGGCTTTTTTGCTATAGAAAAACAAACTGCTGGAGGAAATGAAGTAGTATATACTAGAGATGGAAGTTTTAGAGTTGGTAATAACGGATATCTAATGACAAGCACAGGTGATAGAGTTTTAGGTATTAATAAAGGAACAGGTGCCTTAGAACCTATTTTTGTTGGAAGTGACAATATGGTCTTAGGTAAAGATAATACTTTACATATAGGTAATACAGATAATTATTCTTTAGCTGTAGCAGATTTCACTGATTACAATAATTTAGAAAAGATTGGTGATAACTATTATAGGGGAGAAAATCCTATATATAATGCTGAAACTTATGTAACCCAAGGAGCCTTAGAAAGTTCAAATGTAAATATTACAAATGAAATGGTCAATATGATGACAACTATGAGAAGTTTTGAAACTAATCAAAAAATAGTTCAAACTATAGATGATACTTTAAATAAAGCTGCAAATGAAATAGGATCTATTAGATAATGGGAGGTAAATTATGTTAAGAACTTTATGGACTGCAAAAACTGGAATGAATGCTAATCAAGATAAGTTAGATGCAATATCTAATAATTTAGCTAATTCAAGTACATTAGGTTATAAAAAATTAGAAGTTGGGTTTAAAGATTTACTTTCAGAATCATTAGATGCATTAGGTAATCCTTTAAATAATAAAGATTCTATCATAGGAACAGGAACTAAGACATCTGAATGGTATAGAGATAATAGTCAAGGAATGCTTCAAGAAACATTACTTAGCACTGATTTATCAATAGATGGAGTAGGATATTTTAAGATTATTACTGAAGATGGTAATGAGTTATATACTAGAGATGGTGCTTTTGCTATAGATGCTAATGGAAGATTAGTAGATAATAGAGGATATAAGGTAGAAATTAATTATTTAAATGGATTCTCAGAAAATAATGTTACATTTAATAAGAATAACTTTATGGTAGATAAAAAAGGACAAATATTCTTAAAGAATGGTGATACCTTTAATCATGTAGGAGAAATACCATTATATACTGCAGTAGGAGATAGAGCATTTGTATCAGTAGGAGAAAATTTATACTCTCCAGCACCTGGTGTACAAGTAAATAGAAGTACAGATTTTGAAATGCTTCAAGGCATGCTTGAAGGATCAAATGTAGATATGGCTACTGAATTTGCAGATATGATATTAACTCAAAGAGCATTTCAATTAAGCTCAAGAGGAATAACAACTGCAGATGAAATGTGGGGAATGGTTAATAATTTGAGAAGATAGTTGAAAATTGCTTTGCAATTTTAATGAAGAATTAAGAATTAAAAATGAAAAATTGATGTGAAAACTCCTACGGGAGTTTTTTTGATATGAAGAATTAGTTAATAAATGAAATAATGAAAAAATGAAAGAATGAATAAATAGTTAAAATAAAAGAATGAAGAAATGAAAAAATGAAGAACGTAAGGTAAAAACTCCTGAAGGAGTTTTTTATTTTTATTGTAGTAATTTGGTATAAATTACATCCACAATTCTTTCATTATTTTCATTCTTTAATTCTTTCATTAAAAAAAGGCTTTGAAAAAAGCCTTTTTTATCGTGATTTTGTGAAAATCACTTCCTTAATTCTTAATTTTTCATTCTTTATTTAAAACTAGCTGTTAATTGCACTAGTGATTGGTGGTACTACTTGTTTCTTTCTTGATAGTACACCATCTAAGAATGCAGTGCTTTCATTTAGTGTTACATTAAATGCTTTTTCTGCAATTTCTGGTTGATTACCAGCAACTAATATTTGAGATCCTTCATTTAATATATCAGTTAAAAGCAATAATGTCATATCTAAACCAGCTTCATTTGCCTTAGTATCCATGTATTTTAACATGTCATTTTTAAGTGGCATAAAGCCTTCTATATCCATAGTGTTAACTTGGGCAATACCTACCTTAGTTTCTCCTATAGTAAATGGTTTAAAGTCTTGGTTAAAGATTTCTTCAACAGTTTTACCTTTAAGTGAAGTACCTGCTTTAAACATTTCTTTTGCAAATTCTTCAACATTGATTCCAGCAATTTCAGCAAGTCTTAAGCAAATTTGCTTATCTTCTGGAGTACAAGTTGGGCTTCTGAATAATAATGTATCAGATATTATTGCACCACATAAAAGTCCAGCAGCTTGTTTTGAAGGTCTTATTCCACGTTCAAAGAAGCATTTACCAACTATAGTAGAAGTACTTCCAATAGGTTCACTTCTAAAGTATAGAGGACCACCTGTTTGAATATCAGCTACTCTGTGGTGATCTATAATTTCTAATATATCAGCATCTTCAAGTCCATCAACTGATTGGCTTCTTTCATTATGGTCCATTTGAATAATTTTCTTTCTATAGTTAGAAATTAAGTGATATCTAGACATAGTTCCTATAACTTTTCCATCTGTATCTATAACAGGATAGCTTCTAAATCTAGTTTCAACCATAACTGGTTTAACATCATCAACTAAATCTTCTGTTGAGAAAGTAACTAATTTATCCTTTATCATTACATATCCAACAGGGATACTTTGAATTATAAGTCTTGATGTAGTAAATGAATCATGAGGTGTAGATATTACACTTATATTAGCTTCTTTAGCTTTTTCAATTATTTCAGCAGTAGGAGTATGTGATCCTGTAATTATCATAAGAGAAATGTTTAAGTCTAATAAAGCACTTTGAACTTCTTCTCTATCTCCAACTATTGCAATATCGCCTTCTTCAATATGATCCTTCATGCTTTCTGGTTTCATAGCAGAAACTACTATTTTACCTGGGAAAGATTTAGTTCCTTCATTAACATATATTTCTTTTGCAGATAAAGTATCTACTATGTTTTCAAAAGAAGTATTACTCTTTGCTAAAATTCTATTATCCCAAATATCCATATAGCAAGAAGTTAAGTTTGAAATAGCTAAAACTCCTAATAGATGATCATTTTCATCTGCAACAGGAAGAGTTTTTATGTTCTTGCTGCTCATTATGTTCCAAGCCATTTTTAATGATATTTCTGGTGAAACAGGTGTTATTCTATCAAATTCTAAATCTTCAACCTTAAGTTTCACAGTTTTTAATAATTGTGGAGCTTCTACTCCAAAATAATCAAGTATATATTGAGTTTCTCTATTTACATTTCCAAGTCTAACTGGAATAGCAGGCAGGTTGCCTGTCTTATTTTTTAATTCAGCATATGCATAAGCTGAACAAATTGAGTCTGAATCTGGGTTTTTATGCCCAGTTACGTATATTATATCTTTCAAGTTATTGCCTCCTTAGTATATTAATCATCTATTCATATTCTATATTTATATTGAAAATTTGTAAAGGTATCTAATTAAAATTCATATCTTGGAATTAACTAAATATATAAGTTGAAATAAAATTTCTATATTTATATGTAAGCTTTATTCTCTTTATAAAATGTTTTACATATAAAAGTATACAATCAACTTATATAAAAATTAAAAATATATATATGCTTTCAATTAATGTAGTTTTCTTCAAAATGTCTTTTTATTTAATATTTAATAAGACATAAAGATGTAATTTATTTATTGAAACATATATATAATATATAGAAACTATTTTAAGGAGGAATCTGGTGATACAGGAGCGAGAAATATCGAGAGGATTATCTACAAAAGAGGCTGAAGAAAGACAAAAATCTTATGGATTAAACGAAATATCCCATAAGAAAAAATCATCACCAATAGTAATATTTTTATCACAATTTAATGACTTTATAGTTTGGGTATTAATAGCTGCAACAATAATATCAGGCCTTATGGGAGATTTAGCTGATGCAGTTACTATATTAATTATAGTAGTTGTTAATGCTATTATGGGGTTTGTTCAAGAATATAGAACAGAAAAGTCCCTTGAGGCCCTTAAGGAATTAGCAGCACCTAGTTGTAAGGTTCTTAGAGATGGAGCACTTAAAGTAATTAACTCTATTTATATAACTATTGGAGATATGATTATTTTAGAGGCTGGAGATAGGATTCCTGCTGATGGAACCTTTATTGAAGCTTCTAGTTTAATGGTAGATGAGTCCCTATTAACTGGAGAATCAGTTGGGGTATCGAAGGACTATAGAAAAGGAAAAAATCAAGGTTTTATGGGAACAACTATATTAAAAGGAAGAGGAATTTTGTTTGTAGATAGTATTGGTATGCAAACAGAAATGGGTAAGATAGCAAATCTTTTAGATAATATAGAAGAAGAAAAATCACCTTTAAGAGAAAGGTTAGATTCATTAGGTAAGATTTTAGTAATTTTATGCTTAGGAATTTGTGCAGTAGTTACGGTTCTTGGAATATTAAGAGGAAATGAAGTCTCAGAAATGTTTCTTCTTGGAGTTTCATTAGCAGTTGCAGCTATTCCAGAAGGACTTGCAGCAATTGTAACTGTTGCCTTAGCTTTAGGTGTATCAAGGATGCTAAAGAAAAATGCACTAGTTAGAAAACTTCCAGCTGTTGAAACTTTAGGGTGTACATCTGTAATATGTTCTGATAAGACAGGTACCCTTACTCAAAATAAGATGACGGTTAAGGAAATATATATTAATGGTAGGATTTATGATTTAGATAAGGAGAATGTAGATAGTAGTACAAGTTTAGCTAAAGCATTAGTTTATTGCAACGATTGCAATTATGATTTTAAAATTAAAAACATAGATAAGGCTCTTCATGGTGACCCTACAGAAACTGCATTAGTAAAAGCATTCTTTAAGGATGTTAATTTACTTAAAGGATATGTTTCAAGGGTACAAAGAGTTTTTGACATTCCTTTTGATTCAAATAGAAAGATGATGAGTGTAATAGTAAGAGAAGGATCAAAGGAAGTTTGCTACATGAAAGGAGCTCCTGAGAGAGTAATTGATAAATGTAGCTATATTTTAGAAAATGGAACTATTAAGCCTTTAACAGCTCAAAAGAGAAGACAATTAGCTTCATATATAGAAGTAATGTCTAATAGGGCCTTAAGATGTATTGCTGCAGCTTATAAGGAAGAAGGATTAGTTAGAAATGATTCCTTAGAAAAAGATCTTATTTTCTTAGGAGTTGCTGGGAGTATAGATCCTCCTAGAGTTGAAGTTAGAGATGCAGTATTAAAGTGTAAACTTGCTGGAATAAAGCCAGTGATGATTACTGGTGATCATAAAAATACAGCTTTAGCTATTGCAAAGTCTATTAATATTTGTAACACTGATGATCAAGGTATTACTGGTGAAGAAATTGAAAAGCTTAGTGATGCAGAATTAGAGAAGAAAGTAATGAATGTTAGAGTATTTGCAAGAGTTTCACCACATCATAAGCTAAGAATTGTAAAGGCATTTAAAAAGCAAAATAATATAGTTGCTATGACTGGTGATGGAGTAAATGATGCACCAGCTATTAAGGAAGCTGACATTGGTGTGGCAATGGGCATATCAGGAACTGATGTTACTAAAGAAGCTGCATCTATGGTACTTATGGATGATAACTTTAAGACAATAGTTTCTGCAGTAGAAGAGGGAAGAATTATTTACGATAATATAAGAAAGTTTATTAGATATTTATTATCTTGTAACCTAGGAGAAGTTTTGACTATGTTCCTTGCATCAATTTTCTATTTACCTAATCCATTAACACCTATTCAAATATTATTTGTAAATTTAGCTACAGATGGCCTTCCAGCTATAGCCTTAGGGGTTGATCCAGCAGATAAAGATATAATGATGCAACAACCAAGAGAAAAGGGAGAAAGCATATTTGCTCGTGGTTTATGGTCTAAGATACTTGTAAGGGGATGTTTAATTGGTATTTGTACATTAATGGCTTTTATGACAGGAAGATTATATGGAATGGATTTAGCAACCTGTAGAACATTAGCACTTACTACATTAGTAATGTCTCAACTCTTACATGTATTTGAATGTAGATCTGAAAGACATTCAATCTTCGAAATAAAATTATTTACAAATCCATATTTAGTAGGAGCAGTTTTAGTTTCGATAACTATGGTTTGTGGAATACTTTATATACCATTTTTAGCTGATGTATTTAATACAGTAGCTTTAGGAATAGGCCAATGGGGAATTGTATTATTTTATTCAGGTGTAATATTCTTAATCAATAGTGTTTACTTATTTATTAAGAGCAAAGGGAAATAGTGCGAGCACAATGAAGAATTACATCGATAAGTATTAATTTCGAATTTTAAGTTTTAAGGAAGCTGTTTGTATAAAATAGCTTCTTTTTATTTATTTAATAGTAATTACTGATGATGAACAATTAAGAATGTAGAGTAAAAAAGTGAGTTTAAAAAATGAAAATCACTTTTTAGAGTTTACCTTTAAATAGCCATAAGTAAATTTTATAAGAAGAAAAATAGAAAAATTAGAATATTACAAGTGTTAAATGTTTACATTAAAAATTAAAAGTGTATTCAAAATAAAAACACTTGTATTTGGTGAGCAAACATGGTAATATATTTTTCAAGGGAAATAAACCAAGATTTGGGGTGATTTTATGAGGTTTACAAGTACCAGAGGAGGAGAAAAGGCTATTACTTCATCAGAAGCAATTATAAATGGTATATCTAAAGATGGCGGGCTATATGTACCTTTAAGTTTTCCTAACCTTTTCAATAAGGTAAAAGATAAGTCTAATATGACTTATGAGGAAATTTCCTTTGAAGTAATTAAGGAGTTCTTTACGGATTTTACTGACGAAGAAATTAAATCTGCAATAAATAAGGCCTATACTAATAGGTTTAAAGTTATAGAAGAGAAAAATTTCTTAGAGCTTTATCATGGACCAACCTCTGCATTTAAAGATGCTGCATTATTATTCTTACCACAAATAATGAGTTTATCTAAAAAGAAACTTAAGGTTAAGGAAGAAATAGTAATACTTGCTGCTACTTCAGGGGATACAGGTAAGGCAGCTTTAGAAGGTTTTAGGGATGTAGATGGTTTTAGGGTAATGGTTTATTATCCAAATGATGGGGTTAGTGCAGTTCAAGAAAAGCAAATGGTTACTCAGGAAGGAGCAAATGTTAGAGTTATTGGGATTAATGGAAACTTTGATGATGCTCAAAGAGGAGTAAAAGAAATATTTGCGGATAATGAATTTAAAGAAGATCTATTACAAAGGGGCTTTAGATTATCTTCTGCAAATTCAATAAATATTGGTAGATTAGTACCACAAATTATTTATTATTTTTATGGATATTTTCAATTAGTCAATAAGCAAAAAATAAAATTAGGGGATAAAATAAATGTAGTAGTACCTACTGGCAACTTTGGTAACATACTTGCTTCATATTATGCAAAGGAAATGGGGCTTCCTATTGCTAAATTTATATGTGCATCTAATGAAAACAAAGTACTCGCTGATTTCTTTAATGAAGGTGTATATGATAAGAGGAGAGAACTTATCTTAACTGAATCACCTTCAATGGATATTTTAGTTTCATCTAATTTAGAAAGATTATTATTTGAAGCTAGTGGTAGGGATGAAAATATAATTAAATCCTTAATGAAGGATTTAAATGAAAAGGGCGTATATGAAGTTAGTAGTAATATAAAAGATTTCTTAAAGGACTTTTATGGAGACAGTGCTAGCACAGATGAGGTTTATAAGGCAATAAGGGATTTATATGAAAAAGAGGGCTATTTAATTGATACACATACGGCAGTAGGACATGTTGTATTAGAAAAGTATCAAAGGGTAACTAATGATACTACAGAATATTTAATTTCATCAACAGCAAGTCCATATAAGTTCCCTAGAAGTATAGCTAGAGCTTTAGGAATTGATGTTGAAGGATTAGATGATTTTGAAGTTATTAAAAAGTTAAATGAATTTTGTAAGGTTTCTATACCAAATAACTTAAAGGATTTAGATAAAAAGGAAGTTCTTCATAACTTTAAGTCAGAAGGAAATGCACTTAAAGATGCACTTTTAAAGTATTTAAAGGAAGAACCTAATGTTTAGAGTAAAAGTACCTGCAACATCTGCAAATATAGGACCAGGATTTGATTCCTTAGGTATAGCTTTTAATTTATATAATGAATTTGAATTTTATGAAGTAAATGAGGGCATAAACTTTTATGGTTTCAAAGAGGGATTTTCTAATACAGATAATATAGTTTATAAAGCCATGGAATTATGTTTTGAAAAGTGTAATTATAAGCCTAGAGGATTAAAAATTAGGTTAGTAAACGAAAATATACCTATATCAAGGGGGCTTGGTTCAAGCTCGACTTGTATAGTTGCAGGACTATTAGGTGCAAATGCCATAATGAATAATCCTTTAAGTATAGAAGAACTTTTTAAACTTGGGGTAGAAATTGAAGGTCATCCAGATAATATTGCACCAGCATTCTTTGGAGATATGATAGTGTCAGTAGTTGAAGATGGGGAAGTATATTATAATAAAATTAATATTAAAGAAGGTTTAAGCTTTATTGCTTTAATTCCTGAATTTGAACTATCTACATCTTTATCTAGAGAGGTACTACCAGCTCAGGTAAACTTTAAAGATGCTGTTTATAATGTTAGTAGGGTATCATTGATGATTTCTAGTTTTATTAGTGGTAAATTCGATCTTTTGAAGTATTGTTGTAAAGATGCATTACATGAAAAGTATAGAAGTCCATTAATAAAAAATTATAATTTAGTATATAATAAATGTATGGATTTAAATGCTTTATGTTGTTTTTTAAGTGGGGCAGGACCAACTATAATGGCAATTATTAAAAATGACAATAAAGAATTTTTAGAAAAGCTTAATACTTTTATCAAGGATGAGAATATTCCTTGGAGCATTAAGGAACTATCTATAGATAACTTGGGGGCAACAGTATTTAAAGGTGGTACTAATGAAAGGTAATTTTCTAATTGTAGATAAAAGATCTCTTCCTGATGTTTATGAAAAAGTAGTTGATGCTAAAAGATTACTGAAGGAAGGTAAAGTAAAGGATGTTACTGAAGCAGCTAAAACAGTAAATATAAGTAGAAGTGTTTACTATAAGTATAAAGAAACTGTTTTTGAGCTTGCTGAAACAGAAGTAGGTCAAAAAGTAACATTAAATATGATGATAAATGATAATAAGGGAGTACTTTCTTGTATTTTAAATTATATTTATGAAGTAGGTGGAAGTATAATTACTATAAATCAAGGAATCCCTATGAATAAAAAAGCTAATGTGAGTTTAACTATTAACATTTCATCTATTAATGGTGATTTAACTACCTTAATGGATGGCTTATCAAAGCTAAAAGATGTTGAAAGTGTTGAATTCGTAGCTATGGAGTAATCTCCTTATAAAGTGATTCTTATCTTCAGATGGAGTTTTCTTAATAGGAATACCCTACTCCATCTGAAGATTAGAAGAACTAATCCAGGCGTTTAGCAGTGCTTATCTCCCACTTATAGGAGGTGGGAGTGTTAGCAATGGTAGCGCTGGGATAAAAGTTTTAGATCTTGCAAATTAGAGGCTGTCTTATGGCAGCCTCTAATTATTCTTAGAAAAAACTTTATTTATTTATTGAAATTTGATATAGTATTTTTAAAATCAATTGTATATGCTATTTAAATTAATAGTAGGAGGACTAACTTTGGATATTTATTTAGACAATAGTGCAACTACAAAACCTTATAAAGAAGTAATAGATGAAATTGCTAGAGGAATGGAAGAGTATTATGGTAATCCATCTTCACTTCATGGTCTTGGAATAAAATCTGAAAAGAAGATAAATGAGGCTAGGGAGTTTATAGGGAAATGTATAAATGCATCTAAGGAAGAAATATACTTTACTTCAGGTGGAAGTGAAAGTAATAATTTAATAATAAAGGGACTAGCTAAACCAGGACATCATATAATTACAACTGTTTTTGAGCATCATTCTGTTTTAATGACATATAAAGATCTTGAAAAGAATGGAGTAAAAGTTACATATTTAAATGTAGATAGCAATGGTAAAGTTTCTATAGATGATATAAAAAATTCTATAACAAAGGAAACAGTTTTAGTTTCAATTATGCATGTTAATAATGAAATGGGTTCAGTACAATATTTAGTGGAAATCGGCAAGGTAATTAAAGAAAAATCAAGTAGAGCAAGATTTCATGTAGATGCTGTACAATCCTTTGGTAAGTTGAATATAGACGTGAAAAAGATGAATATAGATATGCTTACAGCCTCTTCACATAAGATTCATGGGCCAAAGGGCGTTGGATTTGTATATATTAAAAAAGGCTTAGTATTAAATCCATTAATACATGGAGGAAGTCAAGAAGGTGGAGTAAGAGGTGGAACTCAAAACGTTCCTGGTATTATAGGATTTCATAAAGCAGCAGAAATAACTATGGAAAATATTAATGATAGTTATAAAAAAGTTAATGAATTAAAAGAATACATGATAAATAGACTTAGTGAGATTGATAATATTAGAATTAATAGTCCATTAAGTGATGACTTTACACCTTATATATTAAATGTATCTTTTACTGGAGTTCGTGCCGAAGTGTTACTTCATTTACTTGAAGAAAATAATATATTTGTGGCTACTGGTTCTGCATGTACTTCAAAAACTAGTTCTGTGCAAGGTAGTTATGTTATTAAAGCTTTAGGGTTAAGCAAAGGTGAAGTTGAAAGTGCTATAAGATTCTCATTCTCAAAGTTTAATACTAAAGAAGAAATAGATAAAACTGTAGAAGTTTTAAAAAACTCATTAAGATTTTTAAGGAGAGTAAAAAAATGAATCAACTAATATTAGTTAAGTACGCATCTGAAATATTTTTAAAGGGATTAAATAGAAATAAGTTTGAAAAGAAATTAAGAGAGAATATTAAAAAGAAGCTAAAGGGAATAGAATATTCTTTAATTTCAGATCAAGGTAGATATTTTATCAAAGCTGAAAATATTGAAGAAGCTACTGAAAGAGTAAGAAAAGTTTTTGGCGTGGCTGAAGTATGCATAGTTACAGAAGTAGAAAGAGATATGCAAGCAATTAAGGAAGAAGCTTTAAATAAAGTTAGAGAAGCTAATCCAAAGAATTTTAAAATTGAAACAAATAGAGCTAATAAGGCATTCCCTAAGAATTCTTTAGAAACTTCTAAAGAAGTTGGAGCTTTTGTAGTTTATAATATGAATGGACTTGAAGTAAAGGTTAAAAATCCAGAATGTCTAGTAAATATAGAAATAAGAGATAAGGCATATATTTATACAACAAAGGATAAGATTAAAGGGGTTGGTGGACTTCCTTATGGAATTAATGGAAGTACAATGCTTATGTTATCTGGGGGTATAGATTCTCCTGTAGCAGGTTATTTAATGGCTAGAAGAGGAGTAGAATTACACTGTGTTTATTACCATAGCCATCCTTACACTTCAGAAAGAGCAAAGGATAAGGTTAAGGATTTAGCTAAGATATTATCAAATTACACTGAAAGAGTTAACCTTCATATTGTACCTTTTACTGAAATACAAATGGCAATTATTAATGGATGTAGAGAAGATGAGCTAACTATTATAATGAGAAGATTTATGATGAGAGTAGCATGTGCTTTAGCAGATAAGTATAATATACATTCAGTTGCAACTGGAGAAAGTGTAGGTCAAGTTGCTAGCCAAACTATGGAAGGCTTAGTTGTAAGTAATGACTGTGCAGATAGACCAGTATTTAGACCATTAATTGCAATGGATAAAACAGATATAATGGATATAGCTAGAGAAATAGATACTTATGAAACATCAATACTTCCATATGAAGATTGTTGTACTATATTTGTTCCAAAACATCCAAAGACTAAACCAAGATTAGAATTAATAAGAAAATCTGAAGAAGTATTAAATATAGATGAATTAGTTAATAAAGCTTTAGAAGAAACAGAAGTAGTTGTTTTCAATTAGCAATTAACAATTAATAATTAGCAGTTGGGGATGCAATTTGTTCCCAATTGCTGAGAAATGAAGAGTTAATGGAATAATGAAAAAATTATGGAAGTGATTTTTTCAAAATCACAATAAAATAAAGAGGTTGCCGTGAGGCAACCTCTTTATTTAAAAACTCCGCAGGAGTTTTTAAATTCATTCTTTAATTTTTTCATTAATTCATTCTTTAATTTTTTCATTCTTTAATTCTTATCTAGTTCTCATTTTAGTTGCTTGTTGTCTAGCTTTCTTTATTTGGCTATGATCAAATGGGTGTAGGTCTTTTTTAGTAGTTAAATTTAAAATGTTTGAAATAGTGATTATGTCAGAATCAGCCTTACCTTTTTCACCTTCAATTCCCATAATAATAACTTTATGACCTTGCTTCACATCTATAAAAGTTGGCTTTTTAAACCACTTTCTTACTTTATATTGAGTTTTAACTACACCCTTGCCTGCATCTGGCTTAAGTAATATCATGGCATCTATTTTTCTGAAAATGCCTAATATGTTCTTTTCTTCAACTTTAACAGATAAAACAGTACCAGCAGTACTAGTCATTCTATCTCCATACTTTTGCATATATGCATCAGTAAAATATTTACTTACTTTATCTTTTAAACCCATAATTAAAACTCCTTTATATTAAGAAATATTGTATATAACAATTATAATATCAAGGTTATTATAACATAAGTAAAATATTTATAAAACAAAAATTTAAAATATTATGATTAAGTATAATTTGCTTCGTCTCCGTCGTAGTCAGAAATTTAAAGAACTCTACATATTAAGTAAAGAGTTAAAGACAAAGGGGTATGTAGAAAGCTTTGAGCATAGATTTATTAGAGTTTATAAAAATATTAAGAAAATTAAATAATATAAAATTATTAAAAAGGAATGGACCTACTAAAAGACCAATTCTTTTTTCATAATATCTAGAGAATACTAATTATCGTATCCTATTTTAATATTAGGGAATTAATATTTTTTATTCAAAATTATTTTTTTAAGAGAATATATTTAGGCTCATTCATAGGATATAGTAAATACACTTTAGATAAAAAAAGGAGGATTTACTAATGAAGGTTTGCTTACAAAGGGTTAACAGCATGTGTAATGAATATAACCTAGTAATTTGTGCAGATAAATGTATAGGTATTGAAATAAGAAGAAATTTACCTAAATGTATCTGTGGTGATGGGATTAAGATAAATATTATAGTGACAGGTTGCGAAGGAGTATTATGTCCACCAGCTTTACCATGTAACAATGTAGTAGTATTATCTAGTCCTATTAGAATTATAAGAAGAAATCCATGTAGAGATTTTAATAATTCAGCTTTTAATAATGATGATTTCGACAATTTTAATGAAGGCTTTGATAATTTCAGTTTTAATGATGAAGGTAGTAAGTTTAATGATTCAAGCTGCTGTAATAGCGTTTCCTCAATGTCTAGAGAACAAGAATTTGCTATCATAGTTAGATCCTTTAGCCCTGCATTATCACAATTTTTATGTGAATTTCCACAAATCTTCTTAGAAGATAATGATAGAACTGTAAGGTTAATATTTATCTTTGATAAAAATGGTAGTTGTTTTGCACCACGATGCAATTCAGGATGTGGCTTTAGAGGAGGTTGTGGATTTAATGGCTGCGGTTGCGGATTCGGCGGAGGCGGCTTTGGTGGAGGATGCGGCTTTGGTGGAGGGGGATTCTTTGGATTAGCTGCCTTAGCATTATTATTCTGTTGCTGCTAACCTTTGAAAAAAACAAAGGATAAGTAAAAAGGGCCAAGATAAGTAAAGCTTACCTTGGCTAATTTATTTTCTTAAATGAATTGTTATTAATTTGTTATAATACTGACACATAAAATATAGTATAATAGACTTAGGATTTAATATTCATAAAGTAAAGTGAGGGAGTATTAATATGGATAAACTTCTCAAAGACAGAATAGATCTGACAATTGAAAACTACAGAAGTGCAAAGGTAAAATTAAGAAATGATGGTGACTTAATAAACCATCTTGCTTCATTAGTCTTTGCGCATAATAACAAAGACATACCTTTTGAGAAGGTAAGGGAAATCAGAAGATATATTAAAGACACATCATCAAGAGTATCACCTTTTAGGGGAGAAACATTATATATTTTATCTTTATTAATAGCTTTAGAAAATGAAGAAGAGAATATTATTAATGATATATACGAAATTATGGAGTTACTTACAGAAGAAGGTTTTAATGAGTGTGATTATTTAGTATTAACATCCTTTGTAATAGCTAAGTATGGAAAAGGAATAGACAAGCATAAAATTTCAAGAAAAATGAAAGATGTATTTATATTATTAAAAGAAAAATATTATAATATCACTGGAGAAGATGATTATCTTGTATGTGCATTATGGGCTTTAAATGATATAGATATTACAACAATTGATGAATTTATAGAAACAATATATAATAATATAACTAATTTAAATATTAAATCAAAAAATGGAATACAAAGCTTAACTAATGCTATTATGTTAAATGGATCTTCAGGTCATATGTATAAGACCATGGAGTTCATATTACAAATGGAGAAAAGAGATATAAAGATAGCTCAGCAGTTTTTACCTCTATTAGGTGTGTTATCTAATAGAGATATGAGAAAGAGTATAGATCTAATAGAAGATGTAGTGGAAACTCTTTGCGAAGAGGAAAGTGAATATGAATACTACATGGATAAGGGATTTAGAACAATTATAGCTATTTCAATTATATCATTTAACACAATAGGAGATAATAGAAATTATATAGATGAGTTATTGGCTCAAGGTGTATATAGTTTTATTAAATCTAAAAATAAAGGAATGTTTGCAGAAGCTTTGGCCTAAAGGGAGAAGTGATGGAAAGGATAATTTTACATGTAGATATGGATGCTTTTTTTGCATCTGTAGAACAGCTTGATAATAAGGCACTAAGAGGAAAGCCAGTTATAGTTGGTGGAGTTAGTGAAAGAGGAGTAGTTTCTACATGCTCTTATGAGGCTAGAAAGTATGGAGTACATTCTGCTATGCCTGTATTTATTGCGAGAAAATTATGCCCTCATGGTATCTTTGTTAGAACTAGGTTTTATAGGTATAAGGAGATTTCTAATAAAGTATTTAATATTTTAAAAGATGTTACATCAATTATAGAACCTTTATCTATAGATGAGGCCTATTTAGATATTACTGATTGTAAGTTTAAGAGTGGACTTGAAGCAGCAAAATATATAAAGTATAGAGTTCTTAAAGAAGTGGGATTAACTATTTCAGTTGGAATTTCATATAATAAATTTTTAGCAAAACTTGCTTCTGATTGGAATAAACCTAATGGAATAATGATAATAGATAAGGAAATGATGCCCGATTTACTTATGCCTTTTCCAATTTCAAAAATTTATGGATTAGGAAAGAAATCAGTTGAAAAATTAAACAATATGGGTATTTTTATAGTAAAAGACTTATATGAAATGCCTAAAGAGTTTTATATAGAATATCTAGGTAAATACGGACTTGAAATTTACGATAGAATTCGTGGTATAGATAATAGAGAAGTAGTAGCAGTTCGTGATAGGAAATCCTTTGGAAAAGAAACTACATTAAAGTCAGATACAAATGATAAAGAGGAATTATTAGCTTACTTAAAGGGATTTTCAAAAGAAATAAGTAATTACTTAATAAATAAAAATATTTATGGGAAAACTATAACTGTTAAATATAAAACTGAAAGTTTTGTAAATCATACTAGAAGTAAAACTTTAAATTATTACACTAATGATTTTAATGAAATATATAGTACCTGTGAAGAAATAGTTGAAAATGAGAATATTATAGAAAACATTAGATTAATAGGACTTACAATATCATCCTTTAAAGAAAATACTATAGAACAGTTAACTTTATTTTAAAATTACTTTAATTATGTTTAATTTTCTTATATAATTAATATTTGGAATTATAAATAAAGTTTTGAGAGGAGATTCTTAAATGAATAAAAATGAATTAGCAAAAATGATAGATCACACTATATTAAAGCCGGAGGCTACTGAAAAGGAAGTAGAAAAACTTTGCAAGGAAGCTTTAGAATATAACTTTGCATCAGTTTGTATTAATCCTTCTATGGTAGAAAAAGCAACTGAAATATTAAAAGGTAGTGATGTAAAGGTTTGTACAGTTATAGGATTTCCTTTAGGAGCAACTACGACTGAAGTAAAGGCTTTTGAAACAGAAGATGTAATAAAAAAAGGTGCTACTGAAGTAGATATGGTTATTAATGTAGGGAAGCTAAAAGAAGGAAACTTAACTTATGTTAAAAAAGACATAGAAGCAGTTGTAAATGTAGCAAAAGGTAAGGCATTAACAAAGGTTATTATTGAAACTTGTCTTTTAAATGATGAAGAAAAAGTAACTGCATGTAAATTATCAAAAGAAGCTGGTGCAGACTTTGTAAAAACTTCTACAGGATTTAGTACTGGTGGAGCTACTGCTAAAGACATTAAGCTTATGAGAGAAACAGTAGGGGAAGAATTAGGAGTTAAGGCTTCTGGTGGAGTAAGAAGCTTAGAAGATGCAGAGCTTATGATAGAAAATGGAGCTAGTAGAATAGGTGCTTCAGCTTCTATTGCAATATGTGAAGGAACTAAAAGTAATTCAACATACTAATAATAAACTTTAATGGGGCTGTTTACGCGACAGCCCTTTACTTTGGGGAAAAACAAAGGAGAAGAAAATGGATTATATTATTTTGATACTAGGATTTATACTACTAATAAAAGGAGCAGATATTTTTGTAGATGCTGCTTCAAATATTGCAAAGAAATTTAAAATACCATCAATAATTGTTGGACTTACAATAGTATCCCTTGGTACTAGTGCACCAGAACTTGCAGTAAGTTTAATATCTTCAATGGAAGGAAGCAATGGAATTGCCATTGGAAATGTTCTTGGATCTAATATTTTTAATACATTAATGGTTTTAGGGATAACAGCTATTATAATGCCAATACTTATTAAAAAATCAACAATGTTTAAGGATTATTTAGTTAATATAGTAGTATCATTAGGATTACTAATATTAACTTTTGGAAGAACTCTTTTTAATAAAGAAGCTGAATTAACAAGACTTTCAGGAATTATTTTATTAATAGGTTGTATAATATATACTTTTTACCTAATAAAAACTGCTAAAAATAGTGATGTAGAAGAGGAAGAAGAAGAGGATAGCAATGACTATAAAATAGGAGCATCAATTGTAAAAATAATTATTGGAATAATAGGAATAGTAGTTGGGGGAAACTTAGTAGTTAATTCTTCTAGTAGCATAGCTTATTCCTTTGGATTAAGTGATAAACTTGTTGGTTTAACTATAGTTGCTATGGGTACTTCATTACCTGAACTTGTTACATCAATAATTGCAGCTATAAAAGGAGAAAATGACATAGCTATAGGAAATGTTTTAGGATCTAATATTTTCAATATATTATTAATTTTAGGTGTTTCTTCACTTATAAATCCAATATTAGTGAGTAGTTCTCTTATAGTAGATATGATATTTTTAATTTTTATATCTATAGTTTTAGGAATATTTATGTTCACAGGAAAAAAAGAGAAGCTTTCTTTAGGTAAGATAGAAGGTTTAGTATTAGTTTTACTTTATATTTGTTATATGGTATTTATAATATATAGAAACTAACTAAAAATAAATTGAGATTAAGAAAGATTATTAGATAATTAAATTATTTATAAGTTTTACTTAGTGGATATAGAACTACTTTTTTACAGCATTATATTTTTATAAAAGGACAAAATATAAATGTACTGTAGGAGGTGGTAAATATGGCTAAGAACAAGAATAATGCTGATTGTAAAGATAAGAAGCATAAATCTCATGGAGCTGAAAAAACAGCTACTAATAACCAATGGGGAAAATAAGAAAGTGATTTTTTAAGAATTACTTAATATAAGTTGAATAAGAAGTCTTTTAAAGATTTCTTATTCAACTTTTTTTATGTATTTATAATGGGAATTTCTAAATTATGAATATTATGTTAAATATGGTAAAATAACTTTACAAGAGGTATAAAATACTATATTATATATAATACGAACTATATAAAAGTCAGGGGGATATAAATGGATAATATAAGGGATTTTGGATCTAAGAAATCATCATTTAAGAAATATATTAGCGCTTTATTTTTAGCTTATATAATTTCCGCATTAGTATTAGCATTAAATAGTAAGTTAATATTTGATTTTAGTTTAAGTACATTTTATATTGTAGGAATTTTTGTTATTGTAACAGGTATTTATGCAACTCTAACCTTGAATAAAAAATATGGCGGGGCAGCATTATTCGTAGCACTACTATATATAATTGCATTAATAGTATTTAGTCCAATTGTAAGTTATAAGGCTCATAGAAATCTTGTTGGAGAAGTAGAAAGTATTGAATTTAGTAATGAAATAAATCATATAGATTTAAAACAACTTCCAATAATAGATCAGGATGTAGCATATAAATTAGCAGATAAAAAGCTTGGAGAAATTCCTAGCTTAGGAAGCCAAGTAACAATTGGTGAATTAGCTATGCAAAATGTAAATGGACAACTATATTATGTTGCACCATTAGAGCATACTTCTTTCTTTAAGTGGCTAAGTAATATGGATGGTACGACTGGATATATAAAGGTTAGTGCCACTAATGAAAGTGATGTTCAATTAGTAACTGAAATTAATGGAGAACCATTAAAAATTAAATATTTAGAATCTTCATATCTTCTTAGTGATTTAGATAGAGCCTCATATTTTAGAGATATGAAGGCTGGACATACAGATTTTACATTTGAATTAGACGATGAAGGAAGACCATATTGGGTAATTACTAGATATGATACTGCTATAGGCTTTGCTGAGTCAAAAGCTACAGGAGTATTAGTTTTAGATGCTCAAAGTGGTGAGTCAGAAGTTTATGATATAGAAAATGCACCAAAGTGGATAGATAGAATTCAACCTAAAAGATATATAAATAATTATATAGAAAAATGGGGAGAACTTGTACATGGAATCTTTAATTTTAGTGATAAAGATAAGTTAAAGGTTACAGAAGGTATGAATTTAATTTATAATGATGATAAATGCTATTACTTTACAGGGATTACTTCTGTAGGTAATGATGAAGGATTAGTAGGATTTACATTAACAGATACAAGAACTGGTGAAACTAGCATGTATAAAACATCAGGGGCTACTGAAACTGCAAGTATGAGATCTGCTGAAGGTAAGGTTCAACAATATGGATATAAAGCAACATTACCTTATTTAATAAATATTCAAAATGAACCAACATATTTCATGACTCTAAAGGATTCAAATGGATTGGTTAAACAATATGCTATGGTTAATGTTAAAAATTATAACGTGGTTGGTGTAGGTGATTCTCTTCAAGCTACATTAAATAAATATTTAGAAGGATTAACTAATACTAATATTTCTTTAGAAGGTAGTAATAGTGAAGAGACTTTAGAAGGTGAAATTGAGAGAATAGGACTTGTAGTTAAGGATGGAACAAGTATTTATGATATAAAAATAAAAGATAATGAAAATATATTTACTGTTTCAACTGAAACATCAAGAGAAGTAGCGTTAAGTAAAGTTTCTGATAAAGTATTATTAAAATATATTAAAGTTGGAGAAGGAAAGTATATAATAGCTAATTCCTTTGAAAATTTAAGTTTAAAAGAAACGGAGAAAACACAATAACACTTTTAAAAAGTAATGATAAATATTTAAGTAATAAATTAATAAAATACTAAATTAAAGGTGAGCTAATACTTTATAAAAAGTTAGCTCACCTTTATAATTTATTTCTTTAGTATCTAGTAGATTTATAATTTTGACATTATTTTCAGAAAAAGCTAAGTATTAAGTTAAAAAATGTGGCTAGTATTTTCTTTAATTTGAAGATAATAATTAGCATTTGTTATTTTAACATAAGGGTTAACCCAAAAACCGGCAATACCTAGAGTTATTACAGATAATATATACCATCCAATAAAGGATAGTTGAAGTACAAAATATTCTGCTTTATGACCATACATTATTTTTTGACTTTCTATCATACAATCTTTTATTGATTTAGAAGGATCCTCTACTAATATAAAGAAGGATTGTGAAAACATTATTAATACTATAATTCCAGGAATTACAAAAAGTAATGTTCCAATAAAGCCAAGTACAGCAATAGCAAGGTATAAGCCTAAAGTCTTTAAGTAAATATAAAAATGTGAAAATAAATCTGTTATTTTTGGAGTTCCTGAATTTTTCACTATTTTTAACAAGAAGTTATTAAGTCCTGCAGTAAATACTCCAGCAAAAAGTATTGTTAATAGGTCTAAGGATATGTAAGATCCTTCATCATAAAAGATTTCCACACCATTTTTTAAAGTCGAAGCATCAATAAAAATACTAGCTATAAAAACTGCAATTATTGAAACTACTAAATTTTCTTTTAATTGCTGCCTTGATTTTGATTTTAAATAAGTTCTATCCATAGTTCACCTCTAAAAATTATTATTATAATTACATTATATAACATTTTACATAAAAGAATAATGTGTATTAAGAAAGAAAAGCATAATTAAATTTTAAAACTAAAGATTTTTGGCTGTTGATTAATAACTTCAGAATTGTTTTGTTGAAGTAATAAAAGAGACTAGCTTTTCATAAAATATTTAGAGTAATTATATTTTGAGGTGTAGTATGAAAGTAAAGATAGATATCTTTTCAGGATTCCTAGGTGCTGGGAAGACTCTTCTTATAAAAAAATTAATATCTACTGGGGCATATAAAGAAAATATTGCAATTATAGAAAATGAGTTTGGAGAAGTTAGCATAGATTCATTAATTCTAAGGGATACAAATATTAAGATAAGAGAAATAAATTCAGGATGTATTTGTTGTGAAGTTACAGGAGATTTTAAAGAAGCCTGTATTGAAGTTATTGAAAAATATAAGCCAGATAGGATAATTATTGAACCATCAGGGGTTGCTAAGCTTACTGATATAATTAAGGTTTTTAAAGAAGTAGATTTAAGGGATAAGGTAGTGATAGAAAATTTAATTACAGTTATTAACCCTGAAAAGTATGATTCATATATAACTAATTTTAAAGATTTTTATATAGATCAAATTAAAAATGCAAAAACAATAGTAATAAGTAGGGTTGAAAAAGTAGATAATCTTAGGTTATCTAAAATTGAAAAAAGCATTAGAAGCATTAATTCTAAATCAGAAATTATAAAGAAGCCTTATAATGAACTCAATACTAATGAAATATTAAGTGAATCCTCAAATAATGAAAAGATAAAAATAGAAAATTCATCTTATAAGGCCACTTTAAAAGGTCTTCTTAAGGAAAAATCTACAGCTAAAGATGTCTTTGAAAGCTATGCTATATATCCTAAAAATATCTTTTCTAAAGCAGAGTTAAATGCAAAATTTAAGTTTATAGCATCTTCTAAAGTTTATGGTGATATTATTAGGGCTAAAGGAATAATTAGCCTAAGAGAAGGTATCTATGGCCAGTTTGATTATGCAGGAGAAGAATTTGAACTAAGGGAAATGAAGAATAAAATAGACAGTGTAATTTCTTTTATTGGAGTAAATTTAAATAAGGAGGAGCTGAAAAAGTTTTTTAGTTAAATAATATGAAGACTAGGTTAGAATTTGTATTTGGTTTTTTAGGTAGTGGGAAAAGTAGATTTATAAACGCTTATTTAGATAGTGATATATGCATAGATGAAAAAATATTAATTATTTCTTTAGAGGAAGGAAATACATTAATAAATAAAGAAAGTAATGTAAAGATTGTTTTTATTGAGGAAATAGAATATTTAAAGGAGATAATAATAAGGGAAGTAAAGGCTTATACCTTTGATAGGATTATTGTGGAATACAATGGGACTATATCTGTTAATAGTGTAGAAGATATATGTAATGATAAAAATATAAAAAGATATATAGATTTTTATGGTGGGTATTTTATAGGGAATTCGGAAGAAATGCTAGTATATATAAAAAATTTAGGGGAACTTATAGTACCTTTTATTCAAGGAAGCAAGCTTATAATACTTAATAATATATCATTAATAAGCAAGGAAAAAAGGGATGAAACTATAAAGCTTATTAAAGATATTAATATTAATTCACCGATAGTTACAATAGATTCATTTAGTGATATTGACAGGGATATAAAGAGTAATAAGTATTTTAAAAGAAATTTATTTATAAAAAGTCTTAAATCTCTTATTAAAGAAAAAATAAATGATAAGATGGGCTAATATTTTTATAAGTATGGTATTAGAAGCTCTTCCATTTATATTAATAGGGGCTTTAATATCATCATTAATTCAAGTGTATATTTCAGAAGATGTAGTAAAGAGGTTTTTACCGAAAAGCAGCTTTTTTTCAATAATTATAGCTGCTTTACTAGGACTTGTAATACCAATTTGCGAATGTGCCATAGTTCCAATTGCTAGAAGCTTAATGAAAAAGGGTGTGCCTATTGCTGTAGCCTTAGTATTTATGTTATCTGTACCACTGGTAAATCCTATTGTTATTGCATCTACTTTTTATGCTTTTAAATCTATAAATGTGGTTTTAATTCGAGTTATTGGAGGAATGGTACTGTCAATTATTATAGGTATTATTGTGTCACTAATAATAAGAAAGAACAAAAGTATATTTAAGGAAAGTAGCATATATGAAAATAATTGCGATTGTGGTTGTGAGGTAGTTGATTATTTTAATAAGAAATCTAATGTTAGATTATGTTTAGAGCATGGAAGTAAGGAATTCTTAAGTATTTTAAGGTACTACATATTTGGATCATTTTTATCTAGTATATTTATTGTATTAGTAAAAGAAGAAACTCTTATAAATTTTTCAAATAAAGGCTTTTTGCCTATATTTATAATGATGTTATTGGCATTTTTACTATCTCTTTGTTCAGAAGCGGATGCTTTTATAGCAAGAGGATTCTTAGATTATTTTGGGGTACCTGCTGTATCAGCCTTTTTAATATTAGGGCCTATGATGGACCTTAAAAATGCTATAATTTTAAACTCATACTTTAAAAAATCTTTTACTGTTACTTTAATTGGAGTAATAGGTATAGTGGTATTTATTGCCTCATTAATACTTAGCTTTTGGGGAGTAGGGATATGAGAAGATTTAATATAAATGAATTTATATCATTATTAGTATTAATTTTAGTATTGGCTTTAGTTTCTTTTTTAATTATAACAGGAGATATACAGAATTTCTTAAGTGAGAAAAGTGCTGCAAATTTAAAAATAGTTTTAATTATATTGCCAGTTTTGATTATAGTACAAGCTACTAAAGTTTTCACTTTCAATTCTAGGGAGGATAATTCATTAAAGGTCTTACCAATAGTTTTCACTCTAGGTATAGCTGTGTTTTTAATATTTAGAAGCCATATTATAAATGAAGAAGTTAGCGATTATAATTTTAATAATGTTCTTTCACATAAGGCTATAGAAATTAATCATGAAACTCATTATATTTTAGAAGAGTTAGATGAAAAAGGGGAAGAGTATTTAGGTAAGGATATAATATTTACAGGCTTTGTATATAAATATGAAGGTGATAAGTTTATATTGGCTAGGGAAGAAATGAATTGCTGTGCAGCTGATTCTTTTATAATTGGGGTTAAATCAATGGCAGATGAGAAGTTTAACGAAGGACAATGGGTAAAAGCTTTAGGAAAGATAGAATACAATGGTGAATACTATTTAAATATATATGAGTATATAAAGATAAATGAACCTAAAAATATATATTTTTAAAATAAAAGTGACTACCTTTATAAGTAGTCACTTTTGCTATTATGATTATGATTATGATTATTGGGTTCAACGTGGATTATTAAATCAACTTTTTTGTCCAATTTATTATTTAATGTATCTTCAATTTTATGAACTAATGTATGAGCCTCATCTACATTTAATTTTGAATCCACTTTAATATGCATATCTAGAAAAATATGATCTTTATAACCTCTTGATCTAATATTATGAATATCCTTAATATCAGTAAAATCTTTTAATATATCAATTACAATTTCTTCTTCAATCATAATTTTGTCAGTTAATGATGATATATTTTCTTTAATAATTTCATAAGATGCATGTAAAATAAATAAGGCAACAATAAATGATACAAAGGTATCTAAAATAGGAGGAAGACCTAATTTAACACATAATAGAGTAATTAAGACTCCAATAGAAACAAATATATCACTTTTAGTATGAATAGAATCTGCAATTAAAATTTTACTATTTAACTTTTGACCTTGCTTATTTTCGTATAAGGCTACAAAGATATTTATAATTAAAGTTAATAATATAATTACCAAACTTACAACACTAATAGATAATGTATAAGGAGTAAAGAGTTTAGAAATTGATGTTTTAATAACATTAATTCCTAAAAGTAATAACATAAGTCCAATAAAAATGCTAGATATAGTTTCAAATTTTTTATGACCATAGGGGTGATCGGTATCCCTAGGCTTAGAGGCCATTGTAATACCTATGATTCCTACAACGTTAGATGCACTATCAGATATTGAATGAAATCCATCAGCCATTACACTAGAACTATTAACTATTAATCCAATTAGTATTTTAGATATTGCAACAAATAAATTGGCTAATAAAAGAATAAGTAAAATGTTTTTAACTTTTTTATAAGTAGACTCTATTTTAATCTCTCCTTTTAAGCATTATATACTATTCTATTCTTATAAATTGAAAAGTTTCATTGTATAAAATTAGGTATTTAATTTAATTCCTTGGTTAAACTAAAAGCATAATTTACTAAAGGTTGGTGCTTTTAATGACAATATTAAGTTTAACTATATTTAACCTGATTTTTTACTCTATAGTTGGATGGATAATAGAAGAGGTTTATAGCTTTATAATTACTGGAAGGTTTAAAAAAGAAGGTTTTTTAAAGGGGCCATATAAGCCTATGTATGGAATAGCCTTTACATTATTAATATTATTTAATGAGTATTTTAATTTAAATATTATTACAACTATAATGATTTATATATTAGTACCTACAATAGTAGAATTTATAAGTGGATATTTACTATTGAAGATTTTTAATGAAATGTATTGGGATTATAGCAAGCTTAGATATAATTATAAAGGATTAATTACTTTAAAGTTTTCATTATATTGGGGAGTTTTATCATACATAGGAATAACTTATGTTAATCCTGTTGTTAGAAATTTTTATTTAAGTTTAGAACTATTTATAAGGCCAATTAATGTTATTTTGGCAATAATAATTTTAATAGATATAATATTAACTATTACGTCAAAATTAAACTTAAAAAAATCAAGGTTGCTTAATTCTTAAGTATTTTATATGATATAAATAAGAAATGTTTATCCGATCGCTACCATTGCTAACACTCCACCTTCTATAAGTGGGAGCTAAGCACTGCTACGCGCCTGGATTAGTTCTTCTAACCTTCAGATGGAGTAGGCATCCTGTTAAGAAAATTCCATCTGAAGATAAGAATCACTTTATGTAAGAAAAGGAGAAATTTATGTCATTTGAATTATTAGATACTAAAGAAACTACAACAGAAGAAGGTAGAAGTTGTTTAATATTATGTAACTTTAATGGTAAGGAAGCCAAAACTGTAAGCAATTTAGCAGGAATGCTTGGAATAAGAGATAAGGTACTTATAAATTATAAAAATGGTAATACTTTAGTTAAAGATGTTATAAATAATAACTTACTAAATGATGCTGAAGATGGAGTGAAAAATAAAGCAATAATATTTAATAATATACCAGGAAATAAGATAGGATTATTTATAGAAAATCTAAAGAAGTTTAGATTAAATAATGTTTTAAAAGCAACAGTTACTGAAACTTCAAGAGAATGGACAGTAGATGTATTATTAAAGAACTTAGTAGCTGAAAAAGTAGCTATGCAAACAGGAAAAGACTTTGATCATGAAGAGCAATAAAAGGGATGCGAAAGCATCCCTTTTATAATTAAGAATTAAGAATGAAAAATGAAAAATTATTCTAGCATTACTGCTACAGCTAGTAGTCTTGGACCTGAATGAATTCCAACTGCTGGTGTGATAGTACCTTTATACATAAATGTAGTATTTATATGTTTTTCTAAAGTTTCTTTTAATTTATTTGCTTCTTCATGCATAGTTCCAGTCATAACTATTACTTTTCCCTTACCTTTATCTAAAATGCTTGTTGCGAGGGAAGATAATTTATTAAAGGCTTGTTTTGATCCTCTTACCTTTGAATGGTTAGTATAAGAACCATTTTCATCCATAGTTATAATAGGTTTTAAATTAAGTAATTGTCCAATACCACCTGTTACTTTTCCGATTCTTCCACCTTTAATTAAATATTCTAATGTATCAACTGTGAAATATAACCATAAGTTTTCTCTTATTTTAGGAATTCTATTGCAAATGTAGTCAAAATCTTTATTTTCTTCTATCATTTTACCAACTTCAATGACAATTAAACCTACAGCCATAGAAAGTATTTTAGTATCAAAAATAAAAGTATTTATATTACTAAAATCTTCACTAGCTAATCTAAAGCTATTTATAGTACCTGATAACCCAGAAGATACAGGTAATACTATAGCATGAGTATATCCTTCAGCTTCTAGTTCACTGTATAAAGATTTAACATCCTGAACTGAAGGCATAGAAGTAGTAGGAAGCTCTTCTTCAAGTCTAGAATATACTTCTTCAGGAGTGATAGTAACACCATCAATATATTCTCTATCTTTATATAATACTTTCAAAGACACAACTTTCGCATTATATTTATCTGCATATTCTTTAGGTAAACCACAAGTACTATCAGTTATTAAAGCAATTTTATTCATTCATAACATTCCTTCCACACTTTATTATATTAATAAGATAACATAAAAGTTTGTATAGTGCAACGTATAGTTTTGAAAACTATATGATAAAATATTGAGTATAATAATCATTATATTTATACATTCTACTAATTATGTTATAGTATAGTAAAAAAGAAAAGGAGAGAATATGTGAATTATTTAATATTATTTTTAGAAGGTATAATTACGTTTATATCTCCGTGTATATTACCAATGATACCAATGTATATTTCATATTTCATGGGAGGAAGCAAGGAAAATAAAAATTCTAAGGCGCTAATTAATTCAATTGGATTTGTTATAGGATTTTCAATAGTTTTTACTATTTTAGGAGCTGCTTTTGGTACCTTTGGTACTTTCTTAAAAGAATATATGAATGTATTTAATATAGTAGCAGGAATTATTTTAATATTATTTGGATTAAATTATATAGGAATATTAAAAGTAGTTGTGCTTAATAGGAGCTTTAAGCTAAGCAACAAAAAGGCAAAAGACTTAAATTTTTTAGCTGCTATAACATTTGGAATGATATTTGCAATAGGGTGGACTCCCTGTGTTGGAACATTTTTAGGCTCGGCATTAATGTTAGCTGCAAATAGTCAAACAACAATAGAAGGTGTATTTATGCTCTTAACCTATAGTTTAGGTTTAGGAATACCTTTTATAATTTCAGCTTTATTAATAGATAGCTTAAAAGCTGCCTTTAAATTTATAAAGTCTAATTACAAGGTAATAAATATTATTTCAGGTTCATTACTTATAATAATAGGAGTTTTAATGATAACTGGATATTTTAATTTATTACTTTCATATCTTACATTATTTTAAGGAGGGTGAAATTTGAAAAGTGTTTGGAAGGTTATAATACTTACATTAGTATTAGCAGTTTTAATTTTAGTTGTTAAGTTTGGATATGGATATTTAACGGGACAATATTTAGGTGTAGAGGATAGTAATATAAAGCAAGAGTTAAAAGAAGCAAAGGACTTTGAAGTTTATGATGAAGAAGGGAATATTGTAAAACTATCGGATTATAAAGATAAGAAGCCTGTAGTAATTAATATATGGGCAAGTTGGTGTGGACCATGTAAAGCAGAAATGCCATATTTTGAGGATGCTATAAATAAATATGGTGATAAGGTAGAATTTCTGATGATAAATTTAACTGATGGACAAAGAGAAACTAAAGAAAAAGCTTTAAAGTTCTTAAAAGATAATAATTTAGAAATGGATATATTATATGACTTAGATTATAGTGCAGCAAATGCTTATAATATTAGAGGAATTCCAAGGACTATATTTATAGATAAAGGTGGAAATATAATATACGATAGAGAAGGTGCTCTAAACGATGAAATTTTAGAGTCTAATATTAAAAAACTAATAAAATAGTAGGTCTTAGTTTAATTAATGATAAATTATGAAATTAGAATTATTTTAAAATTTATTTTTTAGAATAATGATATAAGTATTGAGAATTAAGTATGTGACTTTATTACAAACTTAATTCTCTTTTTGTATTATAATAGTTTTGAGGTGAGGATTTTGAGAAAAAATATAATAGTATTATTTTTAATATTAAGTACTTTAGTTATTTCAGGATGTACAACTTTAAATAAAGAAACTAGCTCTAAGGGGCAAGAATCAGCTATGGTATCAAAGATTACAGCAGAAGAAGCAAAAGAAGAAATGAATAATAGTGATGTAATAATATTAGATGTAAGAACAGAAGAGGAATATAACAGTGGACATATAAAAAAGAGTGTGTTAATTCCAGTAGATGATTTAGAAAACAAAGCAGAAGAGGTATTAGTAAATAAAGAACAAAAAATATTAGTTTATTGTAGAAGCGGAAATAGAAGTAAAAAAGCTGCTGATTTATTAGTTGAAATTGGATATACTAATGTATATGATTTTGGTGGAATAAAAGATTGGCCTTATGAGATAGTTAAGTAATAATAGGTTGGAAAGTTTATTTCATTATGGTATAATAATTATTATTAATTAATAATATACATAAGTGAGGTAGTTTAATATGAATAGTAAAGTGGAATTGATATTTGAAAATAATGAGTATAGAGTAGAAGTTAATGGATCTACTGTAAATAAAGATAAAGATGTAGAGAAGGCTTTTGAACAATTTAAAAGTGTAATTAGCAATAATAAAAGTGCTGAAGCTAAAGCTTGGGATGATATAGTAGAAAAGTTTGAGAATTTAAATAATAAAGACTTGGAAATAAATAATCAATATAGAACTATGTCTTATGGAAATATGAAGTATTTTTATAATATGGGAAAAGTATTTTATATGGGGAATGGTCAAATGATACCATTAATAGGTGGATATGGTTTATTTAAATTTGCTTTAAATATAGTATCTAATGTAGAATTAGATAAGGTTAATGACTTTGTAGAATTCTGTAAAGATGTAATGTTATGCAATATAAATTATAGAGTAACAGATTCAAGTATAATAGTATCAAGTGCAAGCTTTAATTATGGAGCATGTGAATATAATTTTATTAGCAATAAAATTAATAAAGGAGCTTCTATATCAAATGGTAGCTTTGAAGAGTTTAAGACTTATGTTTTAAATATAATTAAATAAGATAATAAAATTAATTGGTGATATAAATATTGTTTATATCACCAATTTTTAGTAATTAAATAATAAAAAATGAAAAAAACCTGTATATTAATATAAAATTATCATTATTATTAGACATAACTTCTAAATTTGCAAAAAAGATGCTCATTTTTTGGGTTATTGTAAAATTTTAACAAGGTAATTGAAGAATGTAGGAAAAATCTCTATAATGTGTATATAATTAATATTTTATAAAAGGAGAAGAGAATATGAAGGATGCTTTTGAAGGATATAATGATGAGTTTAATATTTTAGATAATAAGGTAACTTTATTAATTGAGGGTAGAAATAAAGATGAGTTAGTAAAGAAAATTAAAAATAAACAGGCTTTAGAAATAGAATATAAGAAAGATAAGAGTAGTAAAATTGATGATTTAATAATATGGAATGCAGTTTATGCAAGGGAAATATCAAGAAATGGAATTCCAAAGAAATATTTATATAGCCTTTATGAAAAATATTATAATAAGATTAAAGAATTCATTACATTAAAAGAGTTACAAGAAATAGAATTAACTATGCTTGATGAGTATATGAATTTACTTAATAATAACAATGAAATCACTGAAAGCTTTACAGTAAATAAACTTATACAAGCCCTTCATTTAAATGTTGAAAATCATACATCCTTAGAGGAAATATGTAAAAAACTCAATATATCCATAGGGTATGCATCTTCATCTTTTAAAAAATATAAAGGTAAATCAATTATGAGATATTTAAGGGAAATTAAAATAGAAAGAGCAAAAACCTTACTTTTAACTACAGAAAAAAGTATATTAGAAATAAGTATATTATTAGGATTTCATGATCAAAGTCATTTTACTAATACATTTAAAAAGTTTGTTGGGGTATCACCACTGAAATTTAGAAATAAAAATTATATAATGTAGGGTGGTAAATTATTGAAAAATAAATAAATTAATACTATAATTTTAGTATTGATTAATGAAAGGGGACTAATTATTATGACATATAATTGGAGTTTAAAAGAAATATATCCTTCCTTTACGTCAAAGGAATTCTTAGGTGATTTAGAAAATTTAGATAATAAAATTAATGAACTAAATACTTTTTCTATGGAAGTGAAAGAGGGAAAAGGAGATGTAAATGAACTAGAAGTATTTGTAGGTAAGTTAGAAGCGATTAATTTACTTTTAAATAGAATTAGTTCATTAGCTAACTTAACAATCAGCGCTGATTCAAAAAATAAAACTGCAAGAAAATATTTAGATATTATAAATTCTAAATTTAGTCTTTTAGCAGAACCACTAACTAAGCTTTATAAGTGGATTGCTTCTATAGAAAATATAGATGCTTTAATTGAATCATCAAGTACATTAAAAGAACATAAATTTATAATAAAAGAAATTATAGAAAAAAATAAATATATTTTAAGTGATAAAGAAGAATCAATAATTGCTAGAATGAGAAATACAGGATCTGACGCATGGCTTAATTATAAGGATTATTTAATTTCTACTCACAAGGTAGATATAACTGTTGATGGAAAAGAAGAATCCTTACCTTTAACTATGGTTCTAAATATGGCATATAGCACGGATGCTGAGGTTAGAAAGCAAGCTTATGATGCAGAAATAAAGTCTTATGAAAAAATTGAAGAAGGAGTTGCAGCAGCTTTAAATGGAATTAAGGGTGAAGTTTTAACTACTGCATCATTAAAGGGATATAAATCACCACTTCATATGACTCTAGAAGAATCAAGAATGGATGAAGATATTCTAAATTCAATGTTAACTGCAATTAAGGAGAGTTTACCTGTCTTTAGAAAGTATTTAAAAAGAAAAGCTGAATTACTTGGACATAAAGATGGACTACCATTTTATGATTTATATGCACCTGTAATAGAAAAGGAAATGAACTTTAGCTTTGAAGAGGGAAGAGACTTTGTATTAAAGAATTTTAGAAGCTTTAGTGATAACTTAGCTGACTTTGCGAAAAAGGCCTTTGATAATAATTGGATAGATGTTTATCCAAAGGAAGGAAAGGTTGGTGGAGCCTTCTGTGAAAGTATTAAAAAAATAGGAGAAAGCAGAATACTTTTAAATTATGGAAATAGTTTTAGTGATGTTGTTACTATGGCTCATGAACTTGGACATGGATTCCATGGAGAATGTTTAAATAGTGAAACTGCGTTAAATTCAGAATATCCTATGACTTTAGCGGAAACAGCTTCAAACTTCTGTGAAATAATAATTAAGAAAAGTGCTGTTAAAGATGCTCCAAAGGAAGAAGCTTTTGCTATATTAGAAGCAGAAATTTCAGACTGCACACAAGTTATTGTAGATATTTATTCAAGATATCTTTTTGAAAGTGAAGTTTTTGAAAAGAGAAAAGAAAGCTCTTTATCAGTAGAAGAAATTAATGAGGCAATGCTTAAGGCTCAAAAAGAAGCTTATGGTGACGGGCTTGATAATAATTATCTTCATAAATATATGTGGACATGGAAACCTCATTATTATTATGCAACAGCAAACTTCTATAACTTCCCATATGCCTTTGGAAATCTTTTTGCAAAAGGTTTATATGCTGAATATTTAAATAGAGGAGATTCTTTCTGTAGTGAATATGAAGAATTACTTAAGGTAACAGGAAAGAATAAAGTTGCTGATGTAACTAAAATAATGAATATAGATGTTCATGACGTTAATTTCTGGAGAAATTCTTTAAAACTTATTGAAGAAGATATAGAAAGATTTATTAAATTAAGCTACGAGGTTAGATAATTAAGAATTAAAAGTGAAGAATGAAGAATTTATGAAAAAACTCATGGAGAAGTTTTGAAAATTATATTTTTTAGGAGCTACCTTTGTGGTAGCTCCTTTTAAGTGTAAATTATTTGCTTTATTATTAATTATAGACTTTATTTTAATTACTTAATTTAGAATACTAAGTTTAAGTTATGGTTTTAGTATTTGAGAATTATTAGTTTAAAGTTATTTTTACTATTTCACTTCTACTTCCTATTCTTACAGGTGGACCCCAAGTTCCATAACCAGATGATACTATAACATTTAAAGAATTCTTTTTTAAATATCCATAATCTACTTCGAAGATACTATTAGTTATAAGGTTACCTGGAACTATTTGACCTTTATGAGTGTGTCCAGAAACTTGAAGATCAATTTCAGTATAGAAGCTATCATTTATATCTTTAGGATTATGATCTATAACTATTAATGGTTTTGATTTATCTATGTTCTTTGTTATTTCTCCAATGGATTTTCTTTTTGTATCTGAAAGCCTATCTACACTTGAGTCATCCCTACCTATAATATAGAAACTATCATTAACAAGAACTTTATCATCTCTTAATACAGTTACTGAGTTTTCGTTTAGAAGTTCAACTATTTTATCTTCAGACTTAGTTAAAAAATCATGATTTCCCAAGGCTGCAAAGGTTCCGTATTTAGATTTTATTTTAGAGAATTCTTCAGCCATATTATTATTAATAAATGGATTAATATCGCTGTCTATTATGTCACCTGCTATTAGGACTATATCAGGATTTAAGTCATTTATTTCATTTACTAATGTTTCTAGTCTAGAATTTTTAATTAAATTACCTAGGTGAATATCTGACACCATAACAATATTTAAAGGAGTATTTAAAGTTTTATTTTCTAGCTTTAAATCATAAGATATTACTTTAGAACTCCTAGCATTAAAACTACCTACTAGGGTAATAATTGTAAATAAAGTCACTATTAATATAGTCTCAAACATAAAAATCTTATCATTATTATAATTAGCCCTTTTAAGAATATAATTTATTAAACCTATAATGGGGAAGGTTAGTAAGCTATACATAAGAATGCTAAGCCAATAAGACCCAATTAAATATAAAAAGTCATTTATGGATGATGGTAAATATTTATTTAATGTCATAGATATTATATAAGCTAAGGATAAAAACCAAAATATAACCCAGAAAATTATAGGGGTTATTTTGAATATATAGTTAAAGCCATTAAAAATTCTCCTACCAACATAGTAATTAAGTGAAAAATACAAAGAAAAAAATGCGATGAAAATCAATATATATTTAAATTTCAATGTAATCAACTCCAGTACATAATTTTTTTTAATAATTATAGCTTATCATTTTATTGAAATTAATAATAGTATGACAAACTAAAGGTATAGGATTTATTATATGAGATTTGCAATGTTATAATAGTTATAAATATAAGTCTAGGAGGTAAAGCTATGGCTTTTAATAAGGAGCAAAAATTAGTTATAGATGAATTAGAAAAGAATATATTATTACTAGCTTCAGCGGGAACAGGAAAAACTAACACATTAGCAGCTAGGATTTCAAATATAATAAAGTCTAATAAAGCAAAAGCCGAAGAAATATTATGTATAACATTCACTAATAAGGCTTGTGCTGAAATGAGAGAAAGAATAGAGAAAATAGTAGGGGAAAGTGCAAAGGATATAACTATTAGAACTTTTCATAGTTTTTGTTTTGATTTAATAAAAAGTGAAGCTAAGAAAAAAACAGATATATTTTCAAATTCTATAGTTTTTGATGAAGAAGATTGTAAGGAAATAATTAAGGAATGTAATTTTTATAATTATCCAATTAATAAGATCCAAAACTTTATAGATATAGTTAAAGTAGAAAAAGCAAAACTTAATTTATTTGGTGATGATTTATTAAAATCCTATAATGAAGCAATAAATCATATATTTAAATTTAACCATGAAAGGATAAGACAGTTATGTACTTATAAGGGGAAGTTTGACTTTCAAATGGAAGAAGATTTAAGGGAATATGGTGGTAGATTAGTAGTTCTTTATAATTCTTTGCTTTATAGTAATCATGGTTTAGATTTCGCAGATTTAACTACTAAGGCTAAAGAGTTATTATTAGATGAAGAATTAGTTTTAAGGTTAAAAACAAAGTTTAAATATATTAATATAGATGAAGTTCAGGATACTAGCATTTTAGAATATTCAGTAATAGAAAAGATATTTGGAGATAATAATATTTTACTATGTGGAGATATGTTCCAAACCATTTATGGTTGGAGAGGATCAGAACCAGAAAAAATATTTGAATTTTTTAAAAAAAGTTACAATCCTAAAAACATAATATTCTCTAAAAACTATAGATCAACTAAATATATAACAGAGGGTGCTTTAAGTTTCTTAGAAAATGCTTTTAATGAAAGGTATAGTGCTATATATAAAGATAAAATAACTTCAGAGGCTGATAAGCTAGGTGGGAAAATAAATCTAGTTAAAAGAAATACATTAAGAGAAGAGGCTAGGTTTATTTTTGATGAAATTAAAAAATTGAAAAGTAATGGTGATGATATTGCTAAAACTTGTATTTTAAGTAGGGATAATAATTATAATATTAACTTAAGTAGAGAGCTATCTAAGATAATAGGATATGAAGGTGCAGATTTTGAGTTTATTTTAGTTGATCAATTTAAATTTTTTAGAAGACAAGAAATAAAGGATATAATTGCATTTTTAAAACTTATAGCAAATAAATATGATAGTGTAAGCTTAAAAAGAATAGTTAAAAGACTACCTACAGGTATAGGAGATACTACACTAAGAGTTATTGAAAGCAAGGATTATAAGGAAGCTGGAATATCCATAACTGACTTTATAGATAATAATAGTTTATTATATGGAGAAAAGTTTGGGCTTTTAATTAATGAGTTTAAAAATAACAATATTATAGTTTTTGACGTTGAAAGTACTGGAACAGATGTAACGGAAGATGAAATTATACAAATTGCAGCTATTAAAATTAATAGTGAAGGAAAGGTAATAGAAAGCTTTGAAAAATTCTTAAAAAACAAAAAATCAGTTAATGATTCATTTAAGGTTCATGGATTTAGTGATAAATTTTTAAGTGAAAAAGGTGAAGATAAAGAAAAGGTATTAAAGGAATTTATTGAGTTTTCTAAGGAATCTATAATAGTAGGTCATAATGTTCAATATGATATTAATATTTTAACTAGTGAACTTTCTAGAAATAATATTGAAGGGCTTAAGTTTAAAGGTTTTTATGATACATTAGATATTTATAGAAGATTCCATAGGAATTTATTTAATTATAAATTAGAAACTTTAAGTAAAGTTTTTGATACAGAAAATAAACCAAGCCATGATGCTATGGATGATATTTTAGCTACAAAAGACTTATTAGTAATGGCTATAAATAATGATATTATCCCTACATCTATGAAAAGAGTTAGCTTAGTACAAAAACATGCAAAGGCTTTTTCAAAAATTAGTAATGTCTTAAATGAGCTATTCATTAGAGCAGAGAAGAAAAGACCACAGGATATAATAGTTGATATTATTAATACTTTTAATATTAAATCTTTATATAGTGGAAGAAGTAAAGAACTTGAAAAGGAAGCTTATGAAAAAATAGAAAGACTTAGGGATTTTTATGTCCTTGTAAAAGAATTAGATGATAAATCAAAAAGCAATAGGGATTCACTATTGGATATTATGAAAATAGTAGGATTATCAAATGGGGAACTTGAAGCTTTAATAATTAATAGAACTAATAAAAAGAGAATTCCAATTATAACTGTGCATCAAGCTAAGGGGTTAGAGTTTGATATAGTCTTTATTTCAGGTCTTAAGGAAGGGGTATTCCCTTCGTATATAGCTATTAAAAATAATAAGATTGAAGAGGAAATGAGAACATTTTATGTTGCCTTAACTAGGGCTAAGAAAAATCTATATTTAACTTACAATATTGAAGGTGGATATGGTAGGCAAGATGAGGTAAGTAGTTTTATTCAATATATTAATAAAGAATGTATGGATAATGATTATTAATTGTAGTATAATGAAGAAAATTTAATTTATACAGCGAGGAAATAAGTTATGAAATATGATTTAAGTATTTATGAGCTTGGACAGTTACTAACTAAACTAACTAAGGATTATAAAGTTGAACTACTATCTAAGGCGAAGTTAAGCGGTGGCTGGATGACTATTGTAGGAGAAGTAGAAATTATATCTGTACCTGAAGATAAGGTTGTTATTAAGGGGAATAATATAATTACTATGAATATAAAGGACCAGGATTGCAGGGGAAGCTATATTAAAATAACAGGAGCTAAAAATGGTGTATTTAATATAGATATTGCTAATACTAAGTACAAAGAATTAGGTGGAACTGGCATTAGTTTAAATAAGACTAAAATAAATGAAGATGAGTGTAAGCTTAGAATAGATGAAGATATGATTTTTACTATAAGAAATGCAAAGCTTAAAGATATTGAAGCTTTAATCTAAGGTGAATTATGGAGTTTAATGAAATATTAGAAGTTGCATCTTACGCAGGACAAATTATGCTTGAAAGTGGAGCTGAAGCCTACAGAGTTGAAGAAACTATAAATAGAATTTGCCTATCATTAGGAGTAGAAGTAGCAAGTAGTTATGCTACCCCAACAGTAATAGTTACATCTGTTACATATAAAGGTAAAATTAAGTCTTTAGTAGTAAGGATAACTAATAGATCCGTTGATCTTCAAAAGATACATAAGGTTAATGATTTATCTAGAAATATAAATAAAGAAAACCTTGATATTTATGAAATAAAGAAAAGGTTAAAAAAAATACGAGAAGAAAAAAGATATGATAACAAGACTACTATTATTTTTTCTGCTTTAGGAGCCTTTGGATTTGTATTTTTATTTGGTGGTTCTATTATGGATGCCATAGCCGCTTTTTTAATAGGACTAGCTGTTAAGGCAGTTTCAATAAAAGGCGAAGAAATAGGATTAAATTCATTTTTTAATACTAGTATTTCAGCAGGAGTACTAGCCTTTTTAGCTATTATATCGATTAAAGTGAACTTAGCTAATGATATGGACAAGGTTATAATTGGTTCAATTATGTTATTAGTACCTGGACTTGCAATTACAAATGCTATTAGAGATACTGTAGCTGGGGATTTAGTATCAGGTCTAGCAAGAGGTGCTGAGGCTTTTTTAACAGCTATTGCAGTAGCAGTAGGAACGGGGGTTGTTTTAAGTTTTTGGATAAGAGTCTTTGGAGGAATATAGTATGATAATTGAAGTTATATCTGCATTTATAGCATCCTTTGCCTTTGGTATAGTATTTAATATAAAGGATAAAAATCTTATATTTTCAGCCCTGTGTGGGGCTCTAGGATGGTTTGCATATAAAGTAGCATTACTTTTTGGACTTTCTGATATTACATCATTATTTATAGCTGCAGTTTCATTAAGTATTTATTCAGAGGTATTTGCAAGAATACTAAAAACTCCAGTTACCACCTTTGTAATTGCTGCATTAATACCTTTAGTACCAGGAGGTGGAATGTATTACACAATGGTTGAAGCTATTACTGGAAATGTTATGAAATCCTTAGAAACAGGTATTAAGACAATTGCTTCAGCTGGGGCACTGGCCCTAGGAATAATATTAGTTTCAACAATTACAAAAACAATGATAAATATAAAAAATAAAAATTCAACTATTAAAGTGAATAATAATAATACAATTTTCAAATAATAAGGGTGTAGTCAGAAGGTGATATCGCACAATGAAAAATGAAGAATGAATAATGAAAAGTTAATGAAAAAACTCCTTCAGGAGTTTTGAAAAGAAATTAATTTCAGTAATTCTGCAAGAATTACAACAATAATTTTTAATTTTTAATTCTTAATTTTGAGCTTTGTGCGACAGCACCATGACTATGGGGCACTGCAGGACATAATGTAGTGCCTTTTGACATATAAATTTATTATGAATATAATGTTTAATAGCTTAATATCATAAGGAGGAAGAGTTTTGACAAGAGAGAATGACTTAAAGAAATCTTTTGAAAGGAATATGAAAAAACATAAGGGAAATAAAAAGGCCCAATTAATAGTAGTAATAGTTTTTGCAATTATAGCAGTTGTATCATTTTATTTTAATAAAGAAAAAGTAGAGCCGGGTGTATTACAAGCTAATGGAAATATTGAAATTTCTTATTTAGATGTTGGACAAGGTGATTCGGCTTATATTAGGGTAAATGATTTTGATATATTAATAGATGCTGGTCCTAGAAGTGATTCAGATAAACTAATGAAACAATTAGAAGAAAAAAACATTGATGATTTTGAAATGGTTATAGCTACCCATCCACATGAAGATCATATAGGTGGGATGAGTAAAGTATTTGAAAAATATGAAGTAGAAAACTTCTATATGCCAAAAACTACTCATAATACTAAGACATTTGAAAATATGATAAAAGCAGTAACTAATGAGGGGTTAAAGCCTAAGGTTATAAAAGAAGGAACAACTATTGAACTTGGAGAAGGTGCTAGAATAGATGTGTACTCACCAATGCATGATTCATATGATAATCTAAATGATTATTCACCTATAATGAAGTTAACTTTTGGTAACAATAAGTTTATTTTTACAGGTGATGCTGAAGCTGAATCAGAAAAAGAAGTTTTAGATAAATATGCTGATAAGCTAAAAGGTGATGTTATAAAGTTTGGTCACCATGGATCTTCAACATCATCAAGTACAGAGTTTATTAAGGCTATTTCTCCAAAGTATGGAATAATAAGCTGTGGAGTAGACAATTCATATGGACACCCTCATAGGGAAACTGTAAACTTAATAAAAGAACAAAATATTAAAGCGTATAGAACAGATACTCAAGGGCAAATTACATTAACATCAGATGGAAATAATATAAGTATTAAAACTGAAAAATAGTTTTCAAAAATGGAACTTTATACATATTAATGGTAGTTTACTCATAATTTTTTTAGTAAATTTAACTTTATGTATAGGGTTCTTTCTTATATAAAAAGTATTTTATATAAGAAAGTATAATAAGAGATGTAACTTTTAGATTTTTATATATAATTAGCTATGTTATAATATTAATGTAAACTATTCAGGTATAATGGGAGGAGATTATATATGGAAAGAGTTAAGTTAAATGATAATTTGGAATTTTCAAGATTAGTTCATGGTTATTGGAGATTAATGGATTGGAATCTTAGTAATGAGGAATTAGTTAAATTAATTGAAGATGTCTATGACTTAGGAATAACCACTGTAGATCATGCAGATATTTATGGAAACTTTTCTTGTGAAGAAAAGTTTGGAGAAGCCTTAAAGATAAAAAAAGGACTTAGAGAAAAACTAGAGATAGTTACTAAGTGTGGAATAAAATTTAAGTCTGATAAAAGACCAGAAAATAAATCTCATTGTTATGATACTAGTAAGGAGCATATTATTAAATCTGTAGAAAGATCTTTAAAGAATTTTAATACTGATTATATTGATGTATTACTAATTCATAGAGTAGATGCATTATTAAACCCATATGAAGTTGCTGAAGCCTTTAGCAAATTAAAAAAAGATGGGAAGGTATTAAATTTTGGAGTATCTAATTTTTTACCATCTCAATTTAATATGTTAAATTCATATTTAGATGAAAAACTTGTAACTAATCAAGTAGAAATTTCACCTTTATGTTTAAATGCCTTCGAAGATGGGACACTTGATTTAATGTTAGAAAAAAGAGTAAAGCCAATGGCTTGGTCACCTCTTGCAGGAGGAGAAATATTTAAAGGCGAAGATGAAAGAGCTATAAGGGTAAGAAAGGTTCTTGAAAAAATAAAGTATGAAGTTTCAGCTAATGATATAGATGAAGTAATATATGCATGGCTTTTAATGCATCCAAGTAAGATTATGCCTATAGTAGGTTCAGGAAGGTTAGAAAGAATAAAATCTGCAGTTAATGGAAGTAAGCTAAAATTAACTAGAGATCAATGGTTTGAAATTTATGTAGCTTCAAGAGGTATAGACATACCTTAAAAATTAAAAATAAATAATGCCTAATGAAAAATTTTTCATTAGGCATCATCCATTTGTCTGCCTATGTTCTTAAATCGAATTTATTATTACATCTTTTACAAGTAACAACAATCTTACCTTTTCTTCTAGGTAATCTTAATTTTTGACCACAGCTTGGACATTTAGTTATTTTATATTTTGACCACTCTTTAACTTTGGTTGTAAGCAGTGAAAATGCATATATAAAATCATTCATAGTAATAGGGTTACTATTATAAGGTAAAGCCATTCCAAGCTTTCCTAATGGTTTATTAACTATTCTAACAAAGGTTTGATTTTCACTTCTTCTTTTATAATGATTTTTAGAAAGCATTCTAAAGAAGGAAAGGATTAAGCAAATAAAACCTAAAGGCACTGTAAATATCCAAATATTGAATAAAGAGCTTAAAATAAGTAAGAATAAAGTTAAATAGTCTATTCCGTAAATTCCATTTAAGAATTTCATTTCATCACCTCGTATTTATATATTAGAATAATTATAGTACAAAGATTATAGGCTATCAATTAACTTATATATTAAATTAATGTGAACATAAAAATAAAAAGGAGTATACAAATGAGTAATAATGAAAAAGAATATCTTAAGAAAGCATCCAAAGCTTTAACATACTTTACTTTTAATAATGGTCCTATAAAGACTTTAAAAGAAGAAGGTAAAGTGAAAGAAGAGGAAATAAAAGAAATACAAAAATACATAGAGGGACATTTAGGATATATTCTTAAGGTTTTACTTCAGGAAGGAAATATAGAAAAATTTGATTTAATAGTTTCTACCTTAGATAAATTTTATGTAAATGATAATGAAGAGGTAGAAATAAAGGATGATGGTTTTGATAATATATACAAAAATTTGTTTAATATGAATTCCGGAATAAAGTTAAATAAATAGAGAGGTATGAGTTGCTGGGGGGCGTTTATATGTGGTTTCTATATTTTACTATTTATAGTTTTTTAGGGTGGATCTGTGAAGTAGTCTATTGTTCAATTCCAGCTAAAAGGTTTATTAATAGAGGATTTTTAAAAGGACCAATATGTCCAGTATATGGTTTTGGGGCAGTGTTTGTAATATATATTATGACAAGTCTAAATATTGAATCACCTATTTTAATCTTTATATTTGGTGGAATTATAGCTTCTGTAATAGAGTTTATAGCAGATATAATGTTAGAATATGTTTTTCATACAAGGCTATGGAATTATTCTAATAGAAAATTTAATATTAAAGGAAGAGTATGCTTGTTTAATTCTACTTTATTTGCAATGCTATCTCTTATATTAATGAATTTAATACATCCTTTAATTTTAAGTTGTATTAATATGCTTTCAAATAAGACTGTAATAATAGCAGCGGTTGTAATCATGATAATATTTATAATAGATATTTTACTTACTGTTTCAGAAGTAATTAATTTAAATACTACACTTAAAAATATGAATATTTTAGAAGAACTTAAAAAAGAATTTAGCAAAAAAGAATTTAAATTTATAAGACTTATTAATGCTTTCCCTCAATTAGAACATAAAAGATACAAAGAAGAGCTTAATAAGCTTAAGATATTACTTAAAGAATCTATAAAAAATAATATTAAATAATAAATTGGAGGTAAATATGTATATAGCATTTGTTAATAGGGTACTAGATACTGAAGAATTAAAAGAAAAAATTGAAAAAAATAGTGAATTTAAAGTTTTAAAAGATATGAGTAAGGGGACTAAAAGAGAAGATACTTTTGCTTATAACTTAAGTATAAAAATAGATGTATTAAATGAAATAATAAAAGATGATTACGATTTAGATGAGATAAATGAAGATGAGTTATTTGATGAATATATAAGCTTAGCTGAAGAATTGGCAACAGACCTTGAAGATTTACTCCCAGAAGATGCAGTTATTGATATGAAGGCATATAAGTGGGATTTATCTGATAATGACATTAGACTTGTTTTAGCTGGAATACATAAAGATATGAATGAAGGAAAGCTAAAAGATGTAATGAAGAGATTGCTTACTCAACTAGAATAGTCTAAAAATACTTTAGTATATAACGATTTATATAATTCTTCCAGAATAATTAAAAAGAATTTTTTTAAACTCCATTAGGAGTTTTTTTATTACGAATTATTCTTTTACATTTTGTGATAGCAACATAAAATTTTCCCAATAATAAAGCAATATGTTATATATTAACTTTTTAGTACAATTTTAGTCAAATTATGATATAATTATATATGTAAAAATGTGTTGGGGGGAATGAATGTGGGTCAAAAAAGATTTACTAACAAAATAATTGGATATTTTATATCCATAGTGATTATAGGTCTTGTAATAATGTCTTCTATATCTTATTATTTTGCAGAGAAATCACTTACCAAAAGCAGCACTGAATCTATTCAAAATTTTACTGAATTATCTTCGACTATGATTAATGATGAAATAAATAACAACTTATTATTATTAGAAGATATTATAAAAGATGAAAAAGTAGTATCTAATAGTACTAATCTAGAAGATAAATATAAATTAATAAGTAATTATTTAAATAGCAGAGAATTTGAATATTATGGAATAGCTTCAAGGAATGGCAGTATAACTTATAACAATGGCAAAAAAGAAAGTCTGGCTGAAAAGGATTTCTTTATGAATGCATTTAACGGTAAGATTGCATCAAATCCTTTTAGTGTAGATAACGAATTATTTATGTATTATTCAATTCCCTATAATGATGGAGGAGAAGAAAAGTTATTAGTAGCAGTAAAAAATGCCGAAGCAATTTCTTCTTTTCTAAACAATATAAGCGAGTTTGACAATTCAAAAATATTTATTTTAGATAAAGATGCTAATATTATTTTTGATAAAAATTATTTAATAGGTGATGGGACAAAAAACTATATTGCTGATAAGAGTTCAGAAAATAGTTACTCTGAAATTATTAATATTCATAATAATATGATTAAGGGTGATAGCAATGTAGAAGCTTATAGGATGGGAAAGGAAAAGGGATACATAGCTTACTCTGCAATAGATAGTGCTAATTGGTCTATAGGAGTTTCAATAACTAAAGCATCTTTATTAGGAGAGTTAAAGGAATTAGCAGCTTGGCTTATTGTTTCATCTATTATTACAATTATTGTAAGTATGTTATTAGTTAAATTAATTATTAAAGGATTAGATAAAATACTTGATTTAATTAAAAATACTATGGATGAATTCTCAAAGGGAAATTTACAAGTTGATTTTCATAAAAAATATTTAGATAGGAATGATGAAGTTGGTAACATATGTAGGGCAGTAGAATCTACAAGAGCTACTGTAGCAGATATGATAATTGGAATACAAAATCATTCAAATGATACTTTAGAGGATTCTGCTAACTTAGCTTATATTTCTGAAGTGCTAAATAGTTCTACAGAAAATATTTACTTAGCTATGAATGAAGTAGCAAGTGGAACTGAAAAGCAATCTAATGAACTTTTAAATATAGTTAATATTGTAGAAGTGTTAGGAGATAGTATTAAGGAAGCTCAAATTAATATAAATAGAATTAAAAAAGTATCTGAAACTATTGATAGTGATTCAGAAAAAAGCAATGATGATATGCGACATTTAATTAAATCTATAAATAATTTTGATAATAAATTTTCAATCTTTACTGAAGGAATTAAAGCTATGAATAATGATATAGACACAGTAAAGAACATATTTGTATTAATAGATGATATTGCAGATCAAACTAATCTATTAGCATTAAATGCTGCTATTGAGGCTGCAAGAGTAGGTGAAGCAGGGAAGGGATTTGCTGTAGTTGCTGATGAGATTAGATCCCTTGCAGAAACATCTAAGGAAGCATCTAATAATATATATAATATATTAAATCAAATTGTTGGAAGTATGAAACAAATTTCTAGCGAAACTGAAGAAATGGGTGATGAAGTAGTTAATCAAAGAGAAGTAGTTGAAGAAACTATAGAATCATTTAATAATATTTCAAACTCTATTAAGAGTGTAAATCCTAGAATAAATGATATTAATGAATCATTTGAAAAAGTTGAATCAAATAAGTCTGTAGTACTTGAAAGAGTGCAAGAGGTATCTGCATTATCTGAAGAAATTGCCGCATCTGCAGAGGAAGTTCTTGCATCCTCAGAAGAACTTAAAAATAATGCAAACAACTTATCTACTAGTTCACAAAGTCTTGCTACTAAAACGGCAAGTATGAATGAACTTTTAGATATATTCAATATTTACTAAAAACTGCTTATGGACAAGGTAAATTGAAGAGGTAAGAGTTAAGAGTGAAAAAGCTCCGTTAGGAGTTTTGCAGATTATATAAAACCCCCTATTTAAGAAATAGAGGGTTTTATATATTAATATTAGAAATATTTTTTTAAAATATTTCATGAATTTCATCATTAATTTTTAACTCTTAACTTTTAACTCATTAGCACATTCCGCCACTTCCACCGCCAGAATTTCCGCCACCTCCGCCGCAAAGGTTCATATTACCTTGTGGTTGGGTATTTTGATTAGTTTTTTTATAATAATTAACTATTTCATTAGATCGCGTTCTAAGAGTATCTAAAGTATCTAAGTACTCTTCATTAGTTGGATCAATTTCTGTAGACTTTAAAATATGTTGAATACCTTGATCAAACCAACCTTTTTTAAAATATACAAACCCCATTAAATAGTTCCATTCAGCGGAATTTTGTAAATCCAATAAATTTAATTTACTTTCAGCAATAGAAATATTATTATTATCTATATAAGATCTAATTTCTTTATAAATTCCACCATTTATTAATACGTCATATGCCATATTTGCATCATTTAAGATATTTTCAGCAAGGGGTCTAGAACTAAATGGTTTCCCATCTCTCGAATATTCGTTAAGGATATTTTTATAAGCTCTTTTAATCTCTTCATTTGAAGCATCTTCAGATACACCTAATACTTGATATGGATCCAATACTTTCACATCCTTTATTATTAATTAAAAAATATTTATTCATAATACTTAATATATTGGAAGTTTGGGTATAATATGATAAATTTATTTTATATAAAGATTATTAATTAAAAGAACTATAAGAAAAAAGGAGATTAAAATGCCAAGATTTAAAAAAATATATATAGAAACAACAAATATTTGTAATTTAAGTTGTAATTTTTGTCCTAAAACTAGTAGAAAACTAGGCTTTATGGAAGCTTCCGAATTTAAAAATATTATAGAAAAAATAAAGGGTTACACAAATTATATTTATTTGCATTTGATGGGTGAACCTTTTTTAAATAAGAATCTAAAGAGTTTTCTAAGAATAGCAAAAGAAGCTGATATAAAAGTTAATATTACTACTAATGGAACTTTAATAAATAATGTTAGAGATATATTAATTGAATCAGGAGCAATAAGACAAATAAATATTTCATTACATAGCTTCGAGGCGAATGAAAGTAAAATAGACTTTAATGAATATTTAAATAATGTTTTAACTTTTATAAAAGAAGCTAATGAAAAAAGTGAAATTATCTGTGCTTTAAGGCTTTGGAATATTGATACTGAAGAGCTTAAAGCTAATAATAGTTTAAATAGTGAAATTATAAAAAGAATTGAAAATACATTAGAATTAGACTTTTCTCTTGCGTTGGCCTTAAGTGAGAAAAAAGGTATAAAGCTTAAAGATAGAGTATATTTAAATATGGCAGAAAAGTTTAGTTGGCCAGATGCTAATCTTTCTTTAATAAGTGAGGAAGTATTTTGTCATGGTCTTAGAGATCAAATAGGGATATTAGTAGATGGTACTGTAGTACCTTGCTGCTTGGACAGTGAGGGTAAAATACCTCTTGGAAATATATTTGAACAAAGTCTTGAAGATATAATAACTTCGGAGAGAGCTATTAATATATATGATGGATTTTCTAGAAGAGTTGCAGTAGAAGATTTATGTAAGAGGTGTGGATATGCAAAAAGACGATTTAAATAAGGGATGGTGGTAATTTGAAATATATTTATAATTTAGCCTTTAAAATGTCTATAAGTGCGACTATAGCATTAGTTATTGCAAATTTATTTAATGTACAATACGCTACAGTGGCAGCGGTTATTGCGATATTAAGTATTCAAGATACAAAGAAAAAAGCACTAATAGTAGGAAGAAATAGAGTAGTTGCTTGTATAATAGCTATATTTTTATCTATAGGGATATTTAAGATATTAGGACAAAATCCTATTACTTTTGCAATATTTCTTTTAATATTTATACCCTTAACATCAAAATTTAATATTGCTGAGGGGATGGTGCCTGCTGTAGTTTTATCTACACATTTATTAATTGCAGGTGAACTTAATTCGTATTGGATAATAAATGAGCTTTTAATTACCTTTATTGGGGTAGGAATAGCTTCTATAGCTAATTTATTTATGCCATCACTAAGATCTGAGTTTAATGAGGATAAGGAGTATATTGAAAAAAGCTATAAAATTATTTTATATAAGATGGCAAACTCTTTAGTTAGTTATACAGTGGATATTGATGAAGAAATAATAATGAATGAGTTAGAGAATAGATTAACAGAAGCAGTAAATAGGGCATATAAAATAGCTAGCAATAACTTATTAAATACTGATTCTTATTATATTGATTATATGAATATGAGAAAGATTCAATTTGATATTATTAAAAAATTAAGATCACATTTTGAAAAGTTTTATATGTCTTTTGAACAAACCTTTATGATTTCAAAATTTACGAAAAGTGTTGCATCTCAAATAAAAGATACTAATGATTGTTTAGACTTATTAGAGGAACTTGAAGTTTTAAAGGAAGACTTTAAGCAAATGGCTTTGCCTAAAACTAGAGAAGAATTCGAGAATAGGGCACAATTACTACAATTTTTAAACGATATGGAAGATTTATTAAGAATAAAGAGAAACTTTATTTTAAATTATTCTAGTGAAAATAAAAGGGATAAATTTACAATAAAATCATAAAGGGGTATAATATTATAGGGGGAGATTTTATGGAAGAAAATACAATTTTAGAATTAAAAGACTTAAAAATGAATTTTGGAGAAAAAGAAGTATTAAAAGGCATTAATTTGAAGGTTAAAAGTGGTAGCATTATTGGCTATATAGGACCTAATGGTGCTGGTAAAAGTACTACGGTTAAATTAATATTAGGACTTGTTACAGGATATTCTGGAGAAATAAGGGTAATGGGAACTGATATTGCTACAGGAGATGAAAGTTATAAGAAGAAAATAGGTTATGTTCCTGAAGTCCCAGAGATATATGATAGTTTAACTGGTAAGGAGTATTTAACATTTGTTGGACAACTATATGGTATAAATTATAATGCAGTAGATAACAAAGCAAGAAAGCTTATGGATATTTTAGGGATATTAGATTCTTATGAAAAAAGAATCTCATCATATTCTAAAGGTATGAAGCAAAAGCTTATACTTATTTCTAGTTTAATTCATAATCCAGAAATTTTATTTTTAGACGAGCCATTAAGTGGTTTAGATGCTAATAGTGTTATGATAATAAAAGAAATACTATCTCATCTTGCAAAGGAAGGAAAGACTATATTTTATTCTTCTCATATTATGGAAGTAGTTGAGAAAATAAGTGATAGAATAGTATTAATAAATAATGGTGAAATTGTAGCTGATGGAAATTTCGATGAGTTAAAAAATAGCTTTAAGGAAAGTAGTCTTGAAAGTATATTTAATGAAGTTACTGGATTCCATGAATATAAGGAACTTGCAGAAAGCTTTATTTCAGTAGTTAAAGAGGTATAGCTATGAAGGAGTTTAAAGTATTAAAGGTTCTAGATAAAATATCAGGAATTTATAAAAAGTTCGGTGTAGATTATGAAGTCCTTAGATTAATATTAAATGCAAAGTTAACTATGGATGGAAGAAGAAAAGCCACAGTTTTCAATAACGATAATAGCAAAAGAAAGAAAAAAGATGAGGATTCGAATCAGTTTTACAAGGCTTTAATTTTATATGCCTTTATGGGACTTTTTTTAGCCATTATGCTTATATTTGATATTAATAAGATGTACATGATGGCAGTATATTTTTCAGCAATAATGTTCATGGTTTTGACTATTTTTATATCTGATTTTTCTTATGTTATTTTAGATATTAGAGATAAAAATATTATATCTACTAAAGGAGTAGATAGTAAAACTATAAATGCTGCTAAAATAACTCACATTTTTATTTATATGCTTTATTTGACTATTGCTTTAGCAGGAGTATCTTTATTAGTGTCCTTTAAATATGGGATAACGTATTTCTTGATATTTTTAATTGAAATAATTTTAATAGATATACTTATGATAATTATAACAGCCCTAGCTTATCTTTTAGTTTTAAAGTTTTTTGATGGCGAAAAATTAAAAGATTTAATAAATTTTGTGCAAATAGGATTAAGTATTTTTATTATAGTAATGTATCAAATAATACCTAGATTATTTGAATTTGTTAATTTAGCAGATATAAATTATAAAGAAAAGTTATGGCATTTGCTAATACCTCCTATGTGGTTTGCAGCTCCACTTTCAATAGTTTCAGGAGAAGGGGTAACTAATCTTAAGATAATAATGTGTATTTTAGCTTTAATTGTCCCAGTTATATCAATATTTATATACTTAAAATTAACACCAGCTTTTGAGAGAAATCTTCAAAAGTTAAATAATAATGATGATAAAGTAAAAGAAAAAGTTAGTTTCCTAATAAAGATAAATAATTTCTTTTGCAAGGATAACACAGAAAGAGCTTTTTTTAATTTTTCAATTGGAATTATGAATTCTGAAAGAGAGTTTAAACTTAAAATTTATCCTAATTTAGCACTAGGTATAGTTTTACCTATAATTTTTCTTATAACAGGCATAGATAGAAATAACCCAGCAGGGGTCTTTGAAGGATTAAGAAACTCAAAATTATATCTTTCAATATATGCTTTTTCATTTATTATTCCCAATATTATCATTATGTTAAGATACTCAGAGAGGTATTTAGGAGCTTGGATATATGAAGTTGCACCTATAAAAAATACATCAGCTATTTTTAGGGGAGTATTAAAAGGAGCTATTTATAAATTTATTTTAATGCCTTATTTAGTTATTTCTGCAATATATATATTTGTATTCGGACCAAAGGTTATAATACATTTAATCATAGCCTTCCTAGTATTTATTTTACTAATGATTTTAAACTTTATGAAATTAAGTAAGGTGCTACCATTTTCTAAGAAGTTTGAAGCTACTAATAGCGGAGAAAGTGTTGCAGCTATGTTTCTTTATCTTTTTTGTATAATAGTTGCGGTAGCTATTCACTTTATAATTAGTAAATTTATTATAGGACAGTTTATTTTTGTTGTAATCTTATTATTAATAGATCTATATTTATGGAAGTTTTCCTTAGTTGTTCCTAAAGAAAAACTAAAAAATTAGTATATAAATAAAATCACTTAGCTTTATTTAAGAAGTACTAAGTGATTTTATTTTATTTTTAGTATATAATAGTTAAAAAAAGATTAACAAGGAGAAAGATATGTCAAAGGTAATAGTAGTTGGAGCAGGCCCCTCAGGAATAATGGCGGCGCTTTCAGCTTCAAGAAATAACGAGGTTATTTTAATAGAAAGAAATAATGAAATAGGTAAGAAACTTAAGCTTACTGGTGGCGGAAGATGTAATATTACTAATAATAGGGATATAGAAGAGTTTTTTGAAAAGATAGTTACAAATAAAAAGTTTTTATATAGTGCGTTATATACTTTCTCTAATTATAATTTATTGGAGTATTTTAAGGAAAAAGGACTTGAATATAAGGTTGAATATGATCAAAAGGTATTTACAAAAAGTGATAAAGCAGATGAGGTTATAGAAATATTTAAAAGAGACCTTATGAAGCATGAAGTTAGAACTTATTATAATACTAAGATAAGTGATTTATTAGTTGAAAATAACACTATTAAAGGAGTAGTAACAGAAGAGGGGAATGAGATTTATGCTGATAAGGTTATAGTTACTACAGGTGGTAAGAGTTATCCTACTACAGGCTCAGATGGTAGTATGTTTGAAATATTGAAAAAACATGGTCATACTATAAATAGTTTTTATCCTGCCCTTATTCCTCTTGTAATAAAAGAGGGTTTTGTGAAAAATTTACAAGGTATAGCAATAAAAGAAGCAGTAATAAGTACTACTATAAAGAAAAAGAAAATTCAAAGGCAAGGTGATATGCTATTTACTCACTTTGGAATATCTGGGCCAGGAGTTCTTAAGTTTTCTTCTTATATAAATAAGATATTAAAAGAAAGAGAAGTAGAAATAAATATTGACCTTTTACCTGAAATATCTAAAGAAGAGCTTTCACAAATAATAAGAGGTAGTAATAAGAGTATTTTAAATAATTTAAAAGAATATTTACCTCAAAACTTTATAAAAGAAATTTTAAATATTTTAGAATTAACTGAAGTTAAAGTATCTGAACTTAAAAAAGAAGATGAGTTAAAATTAATTAGCTACATAAAAGAAATGAAACTAACAGTAGAAGATACTATTACAATTAAAGCTGCCATGGTTACTAGTGGTGGAGTAAGCGTAAAAGAAATTAATGCTTCTACTATGGAAAGTAAAATTATTAATGGTTTATTCTTTGCTGGGGAAGTGATAGACATAGATGCTGAAACAGGTGGATATAATCTTCAAATGGCATTTTCAACAGGATACCTTGCAGGGGAAGACAATTAGCAATTAATAATTAACAATGGATAATTATAGAAGTAATTCCTACGTAATTACTTTAAATTTATTTTTAAAACTCCTTAGGGAGTTTTTTCATTAATTGTCAAGTGCCAACTGTTAATTGTTAATTAAAAAAAGGGCTGTTTTAAACAGCCCTTTTAGTTTGGAAGTGGTTGATAGGTACTTCTATCTAAATATTCTTTATTTACAAGTTCTCCATTTGCGTTATAGCTATTTAAATATACATCTGCACTTAGTGGACCTAAAGGTACAGATACTGGTTCATATGTCATTCCATTCTTTATAGAAATATCTGACCAAAACTCTATTGTTAAACTTCCATTTCCTGCATAAGTATTAATAACTATAGGATAATCAGTAGTATTTGTAAATTTTAAGTCTATTAAGTTATCAGCTAAAGTTGCATCTAAACCTATTGGGACATATGAAACTGGCATCATATGATTTAACCTTTCAATAGGAATAATACCTGCTCTAAGCATAGCATTATATAAAGTAGAGGATACTTGACATACGCCTCCTCCAACTCCAGGTACAACTTCACCACCTACATAAGTATTAGCTTCAACGAAACCATTTTCTAGAGTAGTTGGGCCTATTGCTTTTTCAGTTGAAAAAGTTTCACCAGGCATAACAATTTGGTTGTCTATATTTCTTGCAGCAAGTTGAAGGTTTGTTCCGCTTGGACCACTTGGATACTTAGTAGTAAATGAAGAAAGTTTATTTTGGACAGTTCCTAAAGCTGATGCTTTAATATCTGCATCAACTACTTCAACATTTCCTACCACCTCAACTAAGTTTGGAGCTTTCATATCTTTAATTTTGTCTTTTATATTATTAATAAGTTCCTCAGTGTTTAATTTAAGTCCAGTAGAATCATTTGATATACTAATTGCATCTCCAGAAATATTAATAGAAGCATTAGTTGGTGCAACATTTACTGAACTTGAAATATCAGATACAAAAGCATTTAATTTTTCATCATTAAATAGAACTTCAAATTCATATTCTCTATTTTCAGGTTTCTTTATTAAATTAAGCTTTTTAAAGAAGCTTTCATTTTTACCAAAGTTTAAAATTTCATTAACTAAATCTTCAGAGTTTAAAGAAGCATCTAGGTCCTTGTAAGAAATTTTAAATTCAGAACTATTTGCATTAACAGCTAGTTCTTTATTACTTATATCTTGTAGTAAGTTTGATATAGAGTTTTTTAACTCTTCTTCATTAAGGCCAGATAAATCTTTGCTTAATATATAAGCACCAGGATAAGCCTTATTTTCGTAGCTATTAATTAGCTTAATATTCTTTACAGTAAAAAATCCACCTAAAGAAAGTATTAAGACTAATACAACAAGAGAGATTTTTAAAAACTTTGGTGTGAAAATTGTACTCTTCTTAGAACTTGCTACCACTTCCTTTTGGTCTTCAGTGTTAAGATTATTATTATCCATAAGTACCAACTTTCTTTATTTTATTCAAGGTTAACCTTGCATATATAGTTTACAACCAAAGTGCTTTAAATTCAATACAAAAATTAATAATATATACTAATAATTACCAAAAAACTTTTAGATATTATAGTTTTAATAATTTAGCATATAAATATTTACAATAAATCCATATATGGTTAGAATTATAGTTGGCAATAAATAGAATTAACAGGGGGACAAAATGAAGAAAGCAAGAAAAAGTAGGAATAAAAGATGGAAAACTATTGGGGGCAAGATATTCAAAATAAATTTCTTAGTTACTGTAATATCAATGATAATATTGTTAGGTATTAATATTTTTATTTTTAATAGAATATTAGATTCAATTACGGATGATGTTTTAATGAAGGGAAAAAATATTAAAGGTTCAATATCAACATTAGATTTAGAAGTAGTATTAGAAAACAAATCAACAGTGGGATACGACTATAAAAAGCTTAAAAGTGATTTAACTAATGCAAAAAGTAATGAAGCAGTTAATTATGCAGCTATACTAGCTGAAAATAGCCAAGGGAAAGTAGAAATTTTATTAGATAGCCAAGCTAATTTACTTAATCTTGGAAAAGAAGAAGCTATGAATAATTCATTAAAAACTGCAATAGAAGGAGAGGTTTCTCAAGTTAGGGAGAAATTAGAAAATAAAGATATTATTAAGGTTTATTATCCTATTAAAGACACAAGTGGAAATGTATCTGCAGTATTAGAAATATATAGTGATGTTACTAATATAATAAATATAAGAAATGTAGTAATGGTTCAATTATTAATTTTAGCTGTATCTTTAATACTAGTATATATATTAATATCATATTTATTATCTAAAAGTATTAATAAAGGTGTTAAAGGTATAATTGATGGATTAGTAACTATTTCAAAGGGTGACTTAACAAAAGAAGTTAATATTAAAAATAAAGACGAGTTAGGGTTAATAGCAAAATACATAAATGAACTTCAAAAAAATATTTCAGAAATGATATGTAAAATATTAAATTTATCTAATAAGGAATTTGAAGAGATAGATCAATTATCTAAATCAAGTGGCGACATGGCAATATCCTCTGAGGAGGTTACTGCAACAATACAAGAAATTGATAGTAATATTATAATTCAAAACGAAGATTCTAAGAAAATAAACAGTTTTTTAGGGAATTTTGGTAAGTTAATACAAGATGTTAAAAATTCAATTAATAATATTAATAGTAATCTTTCAGTAATTAAAAATCAGCTTAGTTTAAATAATAAGGACTTAATTACTTTAAATAATTCAAAAAATGATATTGAAGATTCTTCAAAAACTATGAATGAAAAAATTAATGAGTTATATAATTCCATTGAAAAAATAAAAGAAATTACTAACTTTATTGATTCCATGGCAGATCAAACAAATCTTTTAGCATTAAATGCTGCAATAGAAGCAGCTAGAGTAGGGGAAGAAGGTAAAGGATTTGCTGTAGTTGCAAATGAAATTAGAAAACTTGCTGAAGATGTTAAAAAGTCTTCGTATAGTATTGATGGTGTATTAAGTAATATTTCTACTGAAGGTCAAGAGGTAATAAATATAACAGAAGTGCTAAATATAAAACTATCCAAGCAGTTTTCAGTTATAGATGACTCAGTTATATCCTTTAACGGAATAGTAGAAGAGATATTAGATTTAACACAAAAAATATCTAATGTTAATGGAAAGATGGACAAGGTTCTTGAAGAAAGAAATTACATATTTACATCTGTTTCTAAATCAAGTGAATTATTGGAAGGTATTTCAAAATCATCCGAAGAAATAAAGAATTTATCACTTGGTTTAAGTATAATGGCACAAGGAATTGCAGAAATTGCAGAAACATTAAATAACAATACTTATAATAAAAATGCTGTATTAAGTGTATTTAAAACTAAATAGTTATGGTTTTAGGGATAAATAAGAATGATATAAAGTACTTTTATGCTTTTTATACAAAATTGATTTTTGACAAATAACCATATAAATAGATTTTATATAACAGATTAGTTAATTGATAATTTTAGCAATTAAGTATAAAATATCACTAAGAATAGTACGTTTAAGGAGTGATATTATGAAAGCGGAAAACAAAATTCTTAAATTTTCTGCCTTTGGTGGATTGTTCTTCGCAGTTTTAGGTATTGCCTGGGGATGAGCTATAAACTCCAAAATGATAAGTTTTGATGGTTTTTACTCATTTATTAGTTTAGGGCTTGCCATTTTTGCAATTGTCATTACTAATTTTATTAATAAGAAGGACTTTAAAAACTATCCATTTGGAAAATCAACATTAGAACCTATATTAGTTATTATTAAATCTTTAGTTTTACTTATAATGTGTTCAATAACGATGTTTTCAGCAATAAGACAAGTATTTAACGGTGGTAATAGTGTAGATGAAGGTTTTGCACTTTGGTATTCTGTCATATCATCAGTTGGATGTACTTGGATTTATTTATATATGAAAAAATCATCTAAAAGCCTTAATTCTGAGATAGTTAAAGTAGAAAGTAATCAATGGCTTATGGATGCTATGATTAGTGTTGGTGTTTTAGTTGGTTTTATATTTAGTATACTATTAAAAAAAATAGGGCTGTATGAAATTTCAAAATACGTTGACCCTGGTATGGTTATTCTTACATCTAGTACTTTTTTAAGGATGCCAATTAGATCAATTATTGAAGCCTTTAAAGAACTTATTAACACAAGTGCAGATGAAGAGATAAATTATGATATTAATAATTTAGTTAAGACTATACAAGATGAATATAATATTGATGATTCTGTTGCTAGAGTAGCTAAAATTGGAAGAGAACTTAGAATTGAGATAGATTTTATAGTATCAAATGAATCTAAAATTAAATCCATAGAAGATATGGACAAGGTTAGAGAGTATATTGACAATAACACAAATCATTTTGATTTAAAAAAGTGGTTAAATATTTCTTTTACTAAAAATAAAAAATGGGCTGTGTAAAAACAGGTTAATAATTGTACTTTATTTGATAAGCTTTAGTTTATCCTATAAGGTACTTTTATTTTTTTACGAAAAGAATAATATAGGAATAAATATTATAAATTCTGGAGGGGTAATAGTGGCATTAAAGTACTCGAGTGACAACATAAAAGAAATAATAGGTGATGTGATTGAAGAAATAAATGATGGAAAAAGTAAAATATTTAATATTTCAGATAAAATGAGAGATGATTTAGAAGTAAGTAAACAAGAACTAAAAATTATAAAGTCTAAGTTAAGTGAAGTTATTGATGAAGTGGATGACTTAGAAAAAGTAGATAAGGCTATGAGAATAAAATTAGTTGAAGAATCAAAAAGAACAACTAATGCCGATCAAGCTCATTTTAAACTAGTATATGAAGAAGCATTAGAAACACGAGTTAAGTTTATCACTAAACAAAATGAGGAGAAGGAGCTTATTTTAAAAAGAGATGCACTTGAAAGGACATTAAGGGATTATATAAAAAGTATTGAAGAGGCAGAAAGCGCAGTTAATCAAATTAATATTGCTCTTGGATACTTACAAGGTAATTTTCTTGAAGTTTTAAAAGATGAAGATGAAAATTCGAAAATGATAAACGAAATAAAAATATTAGAAGCTCAAGAAGTGGAAAGAAAAAGAATTGCTAGAGAGATACATGATGGACCAGCTCAATATTTAGCAAATGCAATGATGAGAATTGATTTTTGTAAGGTTGTAGTACAAAAGGATTTAGATAAAGGATTAAAAGAACTTGACGACTTAAAGATGAACGTAAAAATGGCGTTAAAAGAAGTAAGAGGGATAATATATGATTTAAGGCCATTATCACTAGAAGAAAGAGGGTTTAATGATGCCATAAATGAGCTTATTAATAGGATAACTCAAGAAAATAATATAGAAATACATTCTTTTATAGAAGAGTATCCAAGAGAAATAGATAAGGCAATTCAAATATCAGCATATAGAATAGTTCAAGAAATTTTAAATAATATGAAAAAACACTCAAATGCAAAAATGGTAGATTTAAAAGTAAATTATATTGATAATTATATTTGTATATTTGTAAAGGATGATGGTGTTGGATTTGATGTAAGGAAAACACTTGCTAGAACTAAAGAGAAAGGCAATTGTTATGGACTTTTAGGAATATATGAAAGGGTTAAATCTCTTGGGGGAAGGGTTGATATAAAGTCCTTTGATGGAGATGGTGTAACTTTTAAGATTAAATTACCAATATGTAGGAAGGTATGTATAAATGAAAAATATAATTAAGGTAATAGTAGTAGATGATCATTCTTTAATACGAGAGGGATTAAATAGAATTATCAGTTTCGAAGAAGATTTGATGATAACTGGTGAATTTTCAAATGGAGAGGAACTTTTAACGAATATAGATATTAATGAATGTAATGTAGTGCTTTTAGATATAAATATGCCTATTAAAAGTGGAATAGAAACTCTAAAGGATATAAAAGCATTATCTAATGAGCTGAAAGTAGTTATGCTAACTGTTGAAAATGATAGAAAAACAATTATGCAGGCTATAGAACTTGGAGCAGATGCATATATATTAAAAGAATCTGCAGGGGCAGAAGTTGTAAATGCTATAAGAAATGTTTATGAAGGAGAAAAATACATAGATAAGTCTTTGATAAAAGTTATGTTTTCAGATTTCAAAAAAGCTGTAAATATAAAAAATGCTGAAAAAGAAAATCTAGAATTTTTAACCAATAGGGAGCTAAATATATTATTTGAAATTTCTAGAGGCTTAAAAAATAAGGAAATTGCAGAGAAGTTATTTTTATCAGAAAAGACTATTAAAAATTATATAACTAGTATTTTTAAAAAAATTGAGGTTGAGGATAGGGTGCAAGCGACGATTTTCGCTATTAGGAATAATATTGAGGAATACTATAAGGAAAGATTTAAATAAATTGAAATTATAGTTAGTAATTTAGTAATATTTACATTAAAGATACTATTAACATAGGATAAAACTATTGTGATAGTATCTATATTTTTATATAAGTATTATATTTTTGTTAATCTATTCAATTGAATATTAATGTAATTAATTCAAATCTATGTTAAAATATAGATGTAGAAGTTTACATTAGAATCGGGGGTAGAATATGAGTAAAATTAGTGAGGTTTTAGATGCATTAAAAAAATTAGATACTAAGAGTAGCAATGGTGTGACAGCAAGTGATGTAAGTGCTTTTATGAACTTAGATAGAGCTAATGTAAGCAGATATTTAAACAAGCTTTATAAGGAAGGGGCTGTTAGTAAGAGTGAAGGACATCCAGTTAAGTATAGCTGCGTAATTAAAGTTGTAGGTAAAGGGAAGAGTAGAAGTACTAAAGTAGACTTAAAGATGAATACCTTAGATACACTAGTTGGAGCAAAACAAAGTTTGGAGATGGCAATTCAACAAGCGAAGGCAGCAATTTTATATCCACCAAGAGGACTTCACACTTTAATTCTTGGAGAAACAGGTGTAGGTAAATCTATGTTTGCAGAAGCTATGTATAATTTTGCAAAAGAATCTGAAGTAATAGAGGAAAATGGACCATTTATAAGGTTTAACTGTGCTGATTATGCAGATAATCCTCAATTGGTAATGGCTCAAATATTCGGAGTCAAAAAGGGTGCATACACTGGTGCAGATTCAGATAAAGATGGGCTTTTAAAGAAAGCTAATGGAGGAATACTATTTTTAGATGAAATCCATAGATTATCCCCACAAGGTCAAGAAATGTTATTTACTTATATAGATAAAGGATTTTTTAGGGTTCTAGGAGATACTGAAAATTTAGTACATGTTGAGGCTCAAATAATTTGTGCTACAACAGAAGATCCACAATCTTTTCTGTTAAAGACTTTTACTAGAAGAATTCCTATGGCAATTACTTTACCATCCTTAAAAGAAAAGACTATAAAGGAAAGGTATTACTTGCTTAGAGAGTTTATAGAAAATGAATCTCATAGGGTATCAAAAAGTATATACTTCAACAAAAGTGCTTTAATATCTTTTTTACTATATGATTGTCCCAACAATATAGGACAGTTAAAGAGCGATATACAATTATCTTGTGCTAGGGCATTTTTAAAGTTTAAAGCTAAAAGCAAGGATTATATCCTTGTAGAACAAGAAGATTTGCATCAAAGAGTAAAATTAGGACTAATGAAGCTCCAAGATTATAGAGATGAAATAGATGAAATCTTAAGTAATATGGGGGATGTTCTAAAGTTTTGTTATGATGACAAGATAAACATTATAGAAGATGAGACCAAGCTTGAAGAAATAAAAGAAGGTGCAATGTTCTACGATAGAATAGAAAAGAAAATTGAAGAACTAAAAAAAGAAGGTATTGAAGAAAAAGAAATAGATGAAATTTTAAATATAGATATAGAGAAGTATTTCAGAAAATATATTAGGGATCTTCCAGATAAGTTCAAAAAGGAAGAGTTATCAAAGGCAGTAGATGGTAAAATAATAGACTTAGTTGAGGAGATACTAGTATATGCTTCGAAGAAACTTAATAGGGAATTTGATATTAGAGTTTATTATGGACTTGCTCTTCATATTCAAGGAAGTCTAGAAAGAATAAGAAAAGGGATTAAGATATTTCATCCTAGACTTAATTTTATTAGAGGTGAATATGCCAAAGAGTTTATAGTTTCTATGGAAATTGCAACTATAATAGATAAAAAATTAGGGATAGAAATACCTTTAGATGAAATAGGCTATATAACTATGTTCTTAGCTACAAATCCTTATGAAAAAGATAGGGAAAATGATGATAGAGTAGCTGTTTTAGTTATTATGCATGGTCATAGTACAGCATCTTCTATGGTTGAAGTTGCTAACTCACTTATTGGTGAAGATTATGTAAAAGCATTAGATATGCCTTTAAGTATGAAGGCCGAGGACATGTATAGAATAGTAAAAGAAAAGGTTAAAGAGATAAATAATAATAAAGGTGTATTTATATTAGTAGATATGGGTTCATTAACTAATTTTGCTGATATGATTAAAGAAGAACTAGATATTAAAGTTAAAACCCTAGATATGGTTACAACGCTTTTAGTAATTGAAGCAGGTAGAAAAGCTATTAATGGAAGAAGCTTAAATGAAATATATGAAGCTTGTTTTGAAATAAAAAGATATGGTATTCAAGGATTAACATCTAAAATAGATAGGAAAGAGAATATAATAGTGACATCTTGTTTTACAGGAGATGGATCAGCTCAAAGGCTTAAAGAAATTATTGAAAATAATATGAATAGCAATTCCAATATTAAAATTTATGCTTTAAATATTATTGATAAGGATGATTTTTATAGTAATTTAGACTCCTTAAGTAAAAAGTATAATATAATAGCTATAGTAGGAGTAATGAATACTTATTATCCTAATATTCCATTTATTTCAGCTGCTGATATTTTATCAGGATATGGTATAGATTCGTTAGAAAAATTAATAATACAAGAAGACGAATATTTTAAAATAGTTGAAAGTATGGAAAAACAAATCGAAAATATTGATTCATACAAGCTAGTTTCAGATATAAGAAGGACATTAGAAAGAATTGAGGAACATCTAAGTATAAGATTAATTCATGAAGTCAAAATAGGTATTTTAATTCATATTTGTTTCTTGATAGATAAACTTTCCAAAAATGGAAAAGAAACACCGTTTGTAATGTTGAATGAATTTAGAAATGCTAATAGCAAGGAATTTATTCTAATTAAACAATGTCTAAAATTATTAGAAGAAAGATATAATATTAACATAGGCGAAGATGAGCTCGCTCATATAGTAAAGATGGTTATAAACAATAAGGTATCTGTGTAATTTTAATAATTAAAATAAAATAAAAGAATAAGTGTGTAATTAATTATTACACACTGATTTTTTTAATATATTGAACTTGAATGTAGTGATAGTGCTGTTTGGATAGGGTTTTTTAAAAAAATAATATTTAATTTGAATTGGCATTAAAATTGCTATATATATTAGTGTAATTAGTTACATAAAATTAAGGAGGTTTTTAGTATGAAAAGAATATTATTAGTTTGTTCAGCAGGGATGTCAACATCTCTATTAGTTACTAAAATGCAAAAAGCAGCACAAGAGCAAGGTGTTGAATGTACAATAAATGCTGTAGGTGAAGCAGAATTAGTAAAACATGAAAATGAAATAGATGTATTATTATTAGGACCGCAAGTAAGATTTTTATTAAATAAAATGAAAACTAAATTTGATCCAAAGGGTATACCAGTTGCAGTAATCAATACAGTTGATTATGGAACAATGAATGGAACAAAGGTATTAAAACAAGCATTAGATTTAATGAATTAATAAATAAATTAGTAGCATTAATCATAAAAGGAGTGTAACAATGGAAGAAATAATTATGAATTTAATAGTTTTTAGTGGCGAAGCTAGAAGTTACGCGATGGAAGCTATGGAAATAGCTAAAGAAGGAAAAATTGAAGATGCTAAAAAATTAATTGAAAAATCAAAAGAAACTTTAGGAAGCGCTCATGCAACTCAAACTACTTTAATTCAAGGTGAGGCTGCAGGAAATAAAACTGAAGTATCTTTATTATTAGTACATGCTCAAGATCACTTAATGACTTCTATAGTTGTTAAAGACTTAGCTGAAGAAATAATAGCTCTTCATGAAAGATTAAATAAGGTGGAATGTTAAAATGTATAAGTTAGGTATTTCTATATATCCTAATAATTCGACTATTGAAGAAATTAAGGATTATATTAAGCTTGCTGCTAAATATGGATTTAAAAGGATTTTTACTTGTCTAATATCTGCAGGGGATAAAGATTTAAACTTAGTAATAAATGAATTTAAGGAAATGTTACAAGTAGCAAATGAAAATGATATGGAAGTAATAGCAGATATAGATCCAACTGTATTTAATAATTTAAAAGCATCTATATTTGATTTAAAAGTATTTAAAGATATGGGACTTTCAGGTATAAGGTTAGACATGGGATTTAGTGGATATGAAGAGTCAGTAATGACTTACAATGAGTATGGGTTAAAAATAGAATTAAATATTAGTAATGGAACAAAGTATGTTGATAATATTATTTCTTATAAAGCAAATTTAAATAATTTATATGGATGTCATAATTTCTATCCGCATATTTATACTGGATTATGTTATGACAACTTTATATCAGCTAGTAAGCAATTTAAGGAGCTTGGAATAAGAACAGCAGCTTTTGTTAATTCACCATCTGCAAAGTTTGGCCCATGGCCAGTTTCAGAGGGGCTATGTACATTAGAAATGCATAGAGATTTACCAATTGATGTTCAAGCAAAGCATTTATTTGCAACGGGGTTAATAGATGATGTAATTATTGCAAATGCATTTGCATCAGAGGAAGAGCTTGAAGCTTTAAGCAATATTAATAAGGATATGTTAGAATTTAATGTTGAATTAATTGATGAAATTAGAGAACTTGATAAGACTATAGTTTTAGATGAATTCCACTTTAATAGAGGAGATGCATCTGAATATATGGCAAGGAGTACACAAAGCAGGGTAAAATATAAGGGTGAAAGTTTTCCACCATATAATGTGGTAGATATAAAAAGAGGGGACATTTTAATAGATTCGGATTTATATACTAGATATGCAGGAGAATTACAAGTGGCTTTAAAAGATATGAAAAACACAGGTAAAACTAATGTAGTTGCAAGAATAGTTGAAGAGGAAGTATTCTTATTAGACTATATTAAGCCGTGGAGTAAGTTTTCATTTAAGCTTAAAAAGTAAGATTATTTAGTGTAAAAAAGATCTAGCATTTGCTGGATCTTTTTTATTTATAAATAGTTTAGTAATAATCTTAATAATATTATAATAAAACTTTAATAAAACAATAAATTACAAGAACAAACAAAAGTAAGTAATAACTAACTAAGAAATCCTTTATAAGGATAGGTTTATTAATATTAAAACAAAATATGCTCTGAAGGTTGAGTTTTAGTTTAAGTTATAATATAGCTATTTCGATAATATGAATATGCATTAACTTCCAATAAACTTCCAATGAAGTTGAAGAGAAAAATAGGTTTATACAAGAATTAGTAGATATAAAACTTGATTACACAAATGAATTGAATTGCAATTCTGTGTAACGTAATTACACAGATGGATACGGAAGAGTGTGTAAAGGGTTAAAGTCCCAGGACCTAGTAAAACAGAAGGTTTAGAGGAGAAAACTCCTTTTGAAAAAGTTGGCATGCAAATTGCTTTATATATAGACAAGAAAACAAAATACATTAGCACTAAAAAGTAGACAAGTTAATGTAAAGGGTTTTAAATTTAATAAAGTTATTAACTGATTGACTCTATATAATGAAATTATTAGTACAAATATTTGAGGGGAAATCAGTCAATATAAAAACACAATTTTAAGGGGGAATTTTTCATGCAAAAATTTATGGACTGGATGGAACGTTATATTGTTCCTGTAGCATCTAAGATTGGTGCTCAAAGACACTTAGTTGCTATTCGTGATGGTTTTGCAACTATAATGCCACTTATGATCGTTGGATCTTTTGGATTATTAATCCATAACTTCCCAGTTGATTCAGTTAAAGCTATGTTCGTAGAAGGTGGAGCTTTACACTGGTTAGATGTTATAGCTCTTAATATTTATGCTGGATCAATGTTCTTAATGGGATTATTTGCTGCAATATCTATAGGATATGCATTAGGTAAATCTTATGACGTTGACGGTTTTTCAACTGGATTAGTTACTATGGCTTCAAGTTTAATATTAACTAATATGATGGCATACAAAGCTCCAGTTACTTGGGGTGGATTTGACCTAGGTACAGTAGGGTGGGAACCTGGTATCTTCGCAAAATGGTTAGGTTCTGCAGGACTTGTAACTATTCTTATTACAACATTAATTACTGGTACAATATTTGCTAAATTAGTTAAGAGTGGTAAATTAAACATTACTTTACCTGAGGGAGTACCTCCAGCAGTTGCTAGATCATTCTCAGCATTATTACCAACAGCAGTTGTTTTAGTTTTAGTAGGTATAGTATTTGCTATATTTGAAGCGTTTGGATATGCCGATGTTTACTTACATGTATATAACGGAATTTCTAAACCTTTAATGGTATTCTCTAACTCATTACCAGTATTACTATTCATAATATTATTACAACAAGTATTATGGTTCTTTGGATTACATGGTTCAAATATTTTAGCACCAGTTATTAATGGTATATTCTTAGCATTAACTGCTGAAAATATGGCAGCTATAGCGGCTGGTAACACTGAAGGAATCAATATTATCAACAGCCAATTCTTAGATTCATATGTTAACCTTGGCGGATCTGGATTAACTGCAGCTTTAGTTATTGTTATGATGGTTAAATCTAAATCACAAATTAACAAACAAATTAGAAATGTTGCTGGTGGTCCTGCATTCTTCAATATTAACGAACCATTAATATTCGGTTTACCAATAGTGTTAAATCCAATTTACATTATTCCATTTATTGCTGCACCAATTATATCTGCATGTATAGCTTACTTTGCAAGCGTAGCTGGTTTCGTAGCCCCAGCATCAGCAGTAGTTCCATGGACTTGTCCTCCAATCATCTCTGCATGGTTAGCAACTGGACAATGGCAAGGTGCTGCAGTAGCATTAGTTAACATTGTAATTTCAGCTTTAATTTACTTCCCATTCGTAGCATATGCTGATAAGAAGAACTTAGAATTAGAACAAGCTGAAGCATAATAAAGCCCTATAAATAATATTAAAATAAAATAAATGTAAGAAGGATAGTTTCAAACTATCCTTTTTGCACAAAGTTTAGGAGTTGGTAAAATGAAGGAATTTTTATATAAATTTACACATCTATTTAGTTATTCAACAGAAGATAAATCAGATGAGGCTGTTAAAAAAAGAAAATCCCAAGCGATTACTAATATTTGTGCTATAATTAGCATATTATTATTATTATATTTAATAAATGGAGCAATTTAATAAATAAGGCTATTGCATAATTAATTTGCAATAGCCTTAAAACTATATTTTCCAATGTTCTTTAAATTTCAAAACTTCATTAAAGTTTTTAGTTGTGATTTGTTGAGTTAATACAATTTCATCTTCAATATCACTAATCTTTCTTGCTAAGGATTGATCTAAAGTCTTTAAATCATCTTCAAGTTGATCTATGTTACTAAATTTGCTAGAAATTATATTAAGTGCTCTTGTCACATCTTTTCTAAATTTTTCTTGCTCATCTTTCATTGATTTAACTTCACTTTGCAATATATTTAAATTATGTGTATTACTTAAGATTATATTTTTCATTTGGCTTAATATTTTAGGTAATTGTTTTAATACTTCATTAGTTTCATAAAGAGTTAAATAAGTACTATCTTCACTAGATTTTACATTATTATATGAATTAAATCTTTCATCTTCCAAGATAATCACCTCTATATAATATATGAAATATAAGATATTGGTGTCTAAAAAAGATAAATTATAACATAATATTATTTTAACCATAGTATTATTTTAACATAAATAATATAATATATAAAAAGATATTCTTTCCTTTAATAAAGAAGCTAATTATGGAGGAGCTAAGTTTTGGAAACAAATTCAAGAGTAATAGATAAGATAAACTATAAGATAAAGAAGCCCAAAAAATATAAGGTAATAATGCATAATGATGATTTTACAACTATGGAATTTGTAATTGCAGTGTTGAATATAATTTTTAATAAAAATATAGAGGAAGCGAATAATATAATGATGGAAGTTCATAAAAAGGGTACTGGAGTAGCAGGTGTTTACCCTTATGATATAGCAGTATCAAAAGCAAATAAAGCTATGATGATGGCAAAGGAAGAAGGATTTCCATTTAAACTTACAGTAGAGGGGGATTAACATGGATATAAGTAAGATAGTAAGAGATGTATTACTTAGAGCTTATAGTATAGCTAAGGAAAATAATAGTGAATACGTAACTCCAGAGCATTTACTTTTAAGTGCTTTAGAGGAAAATAGCTTTAAAAATGTAATATTAAGATTAAATGCTGATATAGATGAATTAAAAGGCGATTTAAATAAATATATTGATGAATATATAGATAAACAGGAAGATGGAGAGCCAGAAGAAAGCTATGGTATAAAAAATATATTAATAGTATCAACTCAGCAAGCAGCATTTAGTGAAAGGAACTTTGTAGCATTAGAGCATATAATTTCTGCTTTATATGCATTGAAGGATAGTCATGCTGTTTATTATTTAGAAAAGCAAGGAATAGATAAGCAACAGTTACTATTTGAGTTATCTCATAATAAGTTAGAAGAAGAAAATCTTGCAAAGGATGCAATAAAAATTATAAAAGTAAATAAAGAAGAGCCTTCAAAAGAAAAGAGTATAGTTCATACTTATTGTAGAGAGTTAACAGAGTCTATTGAAGATGATGAATATCCTTTAATAGGTAGAAAGGATATTATTGATAGAACTATCCAAATTTTATGTAGAAGAACTAAGAATAATCCAGTTCATATTGGAGAGCCTGGAGTGGGTAAAACTGCTATTACTATTGGGCTTGCAAAATTAATAAGAGAAGGTAAAGTGCCAGATAAGCTTAAAAATGCTAAGGTATTCTCATTAGATGTAGGTGGTTTACTAGCAGGAACTAAGTATAGAGGTGACTTTGAGGAAAGAATAAAGCAAGTACTAGATGAAATAAAAACTTATGAGAATCCAATAATTTATATTGATGAAATTCATAATATAGTTGGAGCAGGGGCTTTAAATGGTAGTTCTTTAGATGGTGGAAATCTTATTAAAGGGTATTTATTAGAAGGAAAAATTAGATTTATAGGGGCTACTACTTATGATGATTATAAGAAGTATTTTGAAAAAGATAAGGCTTTAGTTAGAAGGTTTCAAGTTATAGAAGTTAAAGAAACTTCAATTAAAGAAAGTATTGATATATTAGAAGGACTTAAGGAAGGTTTTGAAGCTTATCATAATGTTAAATATACAGAAGAAGCTTTAAGTGCGGCCGTTAATTTAAGTTCAAAATATATGAATGATAAATTTTTACCTGACAAAGCTATAGATATTATAGATGAAGCAGGTGCTTTTTTAGATATTAATAGAAAGAAATATAAAAATGGAATAGTTAATGAAGCTGTAATAGAAGAAATAATATCTAAAACTTGCCATATACCTAAACAAGTAGTAGAAAATACAGAAGTTAAATCTCTAAAGATATTAGAAAAAGAACTTAAGAAAAATATTTTTGGTCAGAACTTAGCAGTAGAAGAAGTCACTAAGTGTGTAAAAATGTCTAGAGCTGGCTTAAATGATGAAAATAAGCCAATAGCTTCAATGCTATTTGTAGGTCCAACTGGAGTAGGTAAAACTGAAATAGCTAAGGTTCTATCAAAAACTCTTGGAATTGATTTAGTAAGATTTGATATGAGTGAATATGGAGAAAAGCATGCAGCTGCTAAATTAATAGGATCTCCTCCAGGGTATGTAGGATATGAAGAAGGCGGACTTTTAACTGATACTATTAGAAAGAAGCCTAACTGTGTATTACTTTTAGATGAAATTGAAAAGGCACATCCAGATATCCTAGGAGTATTACTTCAAGTAATGGACTATGCAACATTAACAGATAATAAAGGTAGAAAAGCTGACTTTAGAAATACAATTATCATTATGACATCTAATGCTGGTGCAAGAGATATAGGTAAAAATCTTGTAGGCTTTGGTAGAGAAAGTTTAAATTTAAATGCTATGGATGAAGAGGTAAAAAGAAGTTTTACACCAGAGTTTAGAAATAGACTAGATAAGATTATAGTATTTAATCAAATTACTAAGGAAATGGCTTTAGATATTACTAAGAAAGAAATAAGTAAGTTTAAAGAAAAATTAAAGGAAAAGAATATCGAAATAACAATTAGTAATAAAGTTTTAAGCTATATTAGTAATAAGGGTTTATCTAAGGAGTTTGGTGGAAGAGAAATAAAGAGAGTAATAAACTCAGAACTTAAGACCTTACTTATAGATGAAATATTATTTGGAAAGTTATCTAATGGAGGAAAATGCTCCATAGGATTAAAGGATAATAAATTAGTAATTAAATATTAGAATATATAGAGGAGCTATCTATCAGGTAGCTCCTTTAATACTTTAATGATGCTGTCGCACAAGGACCCAAATTAATTTTTCATTCTTCATTTTTCATTGTACGACAGCACATTTATATTATACAATATAGTAGTATCTATGTACTGATGGGAGGGAAGTAACTTGATTTTAAAATATTTTATTTTAATCTGGGGTATAATAGAGGTTTTAATGGGAGGATTTGTAGCTATAAGAAAGAAACTTTCATTTTTAGAAGGAGTTATAGACAGTTTTTCCTATATAAATAATAAATTTGATATTTCAAAGGTGAAGGATATAAAGAATTTTTCTAGGTGGATTGGAGAAACTGTATTACTAGAAGGTGGTTTATATGTTTTCTTGGCATCTGCTTCTATATATTTTAAATTGAATAACTTTATAGTATTATTATTTATAGCTGTAATTGAAGTTTTTTTCTTTAAGACTATTATAAAAGGGGCTTTAAATTTTATAGAGGAATAATAGAGGATAATATGGAGAATAAGGATTATATATATGAAAACTATTTAAATATGGCAAGAAATTTTGTAAGTAGTAAAGATTATATTAAAGCATTAAAGTTTTATAAAAAAGCCTATAAATTTGATGAAGGACAAAAAGATATTGAATTGATTTTAGATATGGCTTTATTATATGATAAATTAGGATTTAAGGAATTAGCTGAAGAAAAGTATAGAAAAATTATTGAAATTGATTCTAGTGATGCAAGGGCGTATTATGGAATTGGTGTAATATATGATGAGCTAGAAAATTATAAAGAAGCAATAAAATATTACAATCTTGCGATAGAAATTGATAAAACTTATGATAGAGCATATTTTTACTTAGCTAATGCATATGATGAATTAGGGAATAAAGAAGAGGCTATAAAAAATTATAAACTTACTTTAGATTTAGTTCCAAAGGATTTATGGGCAAATGCAAACTTAGGAAGTATTTATGAAGAAATTGGAGATTATAATAAAGCATTATATTATATGGAAAAGGCATTAGAAACTAGTCCTAAGCATTATAAAATATTATATAACATGGGAGTAATATATAAAGCCTTAGGAAATTATGAAAAAGCAGAGTTTTATTATAGAGAGTCAATAAAGGAAGATAAGGAATATTCTTTTAGTTATCTAAACTTATCTATAATATATAAAGAAGCTGGGAAATATAGTAAAGCAATAGAGATAATTTCTGAAGGAATTGAAAATAATTATGATGAAGCATTTTTATATTATAATAGATGTTGTTTTTATATAAATGCAGGTGAATATAAAAAGGCAATAAAAGATTTGTATAAAAGTATTGAATTAAATAGTTTTTTTCTTGAATATATGATAAAGGATAAAGAAATTAATAAATTAAGAAAGTTTGATGAATACAAGGATTTAATAGAAAGTAAGTTTTAATATAAAACTTACTTTATTTTATTAAACTAGTAAAAATGTAATAGTTTAATATGGATTTGTTAGAAAAATGTATAAAATATTAGTGAAAAATATTTGAACAATTTGTTAATTCGATTATAATTATAATTGCTTTAAGTTGTTCATAAGATGCTTTTATGTTAATATTAGAACGTTGTTAAATTGAGATTTTAAATAAATACCAGTTTAACTATGAAATTATTAGTAATTTTTAAATGTTAATTTATAATAAGCTGTCATTAAGACAGTCATTATAGGAGGGTTTATAGTGTTATGTAATCTGTTTAATAATGTAAATGTTTCTAATAAAATGTTTATATTAAAAGATGCTAAATTATGTGAAGTCTTAAACGAAGAAAATACTGATTTGGAAAGCTTTACTAAAGATTTGCAAGAAAAAACAAAAGAAACTGTAGAAAAGTTTAAAGGAAAAAAAGTTATTATTAAAGCATTTAGCTTTCAACCTAATTTAAATGGGTATAAAGTTATTGCTAAGGAAAGAAAAGAAGATTTAAAAGTTGGTTTTGAAAAACTAAAGGGACTATGTGACTTGAAAGTAGTGGTATCAAAAGAAGATAAAGAACTAATTACTTCTCTTAAAGAGTTTAGTGATGTTACTACTGTAAAAAGAATAGAAGAGTTAAACGGTAAAAAATTAGCAAGTAAGATTTTCTCAAGTAATGATAATGTTCTAATCATTGATATTGTGGATGTTATAAGAATAGGACAAGTATCTAAAGGTCAAATAGCTGAAAGTTTTATAACTGTATATGGAAGAGCTGTAGAAGGTAATAAAGTTTTAGCTTTAAAGAAAGAAGCTACATATAGAGAAATATTTGAAACAATTAATGGAAATGTAGATAGCTTAGCTAAGGTTGTTGATGGTGGATCTCTTAATGGAAAACAAGTATATAATTTAGATAATAAAATAACATCTGAAACAAGAAGTATTTTATTTTTATCTACAGAAGATTTACCTTCAAATGAATCTTATAGCTGTATAAATTGTAGTAAATGTTTAAGAGTTTGTCCTGAAGGATTAAATCCAATTAAACTTTATGACTTATATAAAAGAAATGAAAAAGAAGAGTTTATAAAGTTTGGTGGGGATAAATGTATAGATTGTGGCTTATGTAGTTATGTTTGCCCATCTAATATTGAAATTGCACAAGCAATTAAAACAGCAAAAACTTTTCAATAAATTAAGAAAATCTGAATAGGAGTGAAGACTGTGGAAAAGAATAATCTTAAAATATCTCCAGCACCTTATATTAAAAAAGGTCTAGAGATTAATAAGATAATGATAGATTTTATTATTGCTTTAATTCCAGCAATTTTTGCGGGTATTTATTTTTACAAAATAGATGCAGTTAAAATAATTGTAGCAACTATTTTAACTTCTATAATTGCAGAAGGAATTTGGAATAAATATGTTAAAAAGACAAGGTTTATTACTGATTTAAGTCCTATTGTTTTAGGTATATTAGTGGCTCTTGTTATGCCTACTCATGTGCCTTTATGGATTCCTATAATAGGATCAATATTTGCTAGCATAGTAGTTAAGCAATTCTTTGGTGGACTTGGTCAAAACTTTATGAACCCAGCTGCAGCAACTAAGGCATTTTTAATTGCTTCTTGGGCAGGGGTTATGGCAAAGCCTGCAAGTGATGCAACAACATCAGCAAGTGCGACAGAAGTAGTAGTACCTTTAATGGATAAGATTATAGGACAAGCAACTGGAAATATAGGTGAAGTATCAATTTTAGCTTTATGCTTAGGTGGATTATACTTAGCATTAAGAGGTAGAATTAGTTTAAGAGGTCCAGTAGCATTTATAGCTTCATCTATGATTATGTACAGTGTATTTGATAAAGACTTATTATTACCTGGAGCATTTTTCTTAGCTGCAATATTTATGACTACAGATTATGGAACTACTCCGATGACAAGAGTAGGACAATATATATTTGGAGCTATTGCAGGAGTTTGTGCATCAGTAATTGCAGTTCAAGGATTTAATCCAGAAGGTCCTTATTATGCAATAATAATTATGAATTTATGTACACCTCTTATAGATTATTTAACAACTAAAAAATATAAGGTTAAGAAGGAGGCTTAATGTTATGAAGGAAAATTTTAAGCTAGGAGGAATCCTTCTTGTTATAACTATGATTGCTGGATTATTATTAGGATTTGCTAATGATTTAACTAAGGAAGCAATTATAGAAAATTCTAAAATCAGCAAAGAAGATTTAAATTATATAATGCCAACGGCTGAAAAAATTCAAGATATGGATGTTGAATTAGCAGAAGAAGGAAGTATTAAAGAAATATATGAAGCTGTTAATGGAAGTGATGTAGTAGGTTATGTTTTAAAAGTTACTAGTAAGGGCTTCCATGGACCAGTAGATTTTGTAGTTGCAATTTCAAAGGATGATAAAGTTTCAGGTGTTAAAGTATTAGCTCATAGTGAAACACCAGGCCTTGGAGCAAAAATTTCTGAGGATAAGTTTATATCAAGATTTAAGGATAAGCCAGCTACAGGACTTTTAGAGGTTGTAAAAGTTACTCCTAATAAAGATATTGAAGTAGAAGCTATTTCAGGAGCAACAACTTCAAGTAAGGCATCTGTTACAGCAGTAAATGAAGCTATCACTTTTTATTTAGAAAATATAAAAGGTGAAGAGGTAGAACAAAAGGAAGAAACTGATGCTGACACAAGTGCAAGTGCCAATTAGTAATTAATTAGGAGGAAAGTAATGAATAAATTAATTGAAAGATTAAAAAATGGAATAATAACAGAAAATCCAATTTTTGTTCAAGTTTTAGCTATGTGTCCAACTCTAGCAGTTACAACTAGTGCTAAAAATGCATTAGGTATGGGACTAGCTTCAACAGTAGTATTAATATTTTCTAATATGATGATTTCAGCAATTAGAAAACTTGTTCCTGATAAGATTAGAATACCTGCTTACATAGTAGTTATTGCATCTTTTGTTACTATTGTAGATATGTTAATGCAAGGATATATTCCAAGTCTTTACGCATCACTTGGTATATTTATTCCACTAATAGTTGTTAACTGTATTATTTTAGGTAGAGCAGAAGCATATGCTTCAAAAAATAAAATTTTACCTTCAATATTTGATGCTATAGGTATGGGATTAGGTTTCACTATTGCATTGTTTTTAATAGGTACTTTTAGAGAAATTTTAGGTGCAGGTCAAATACTAGGATTACAAGTAATACCTGAGGCTATTAAGCCAGCTTCTATAATGATATTAGCACCAGGAGCTTTCTTTACATTAGGAGGGCTTATGGTAGTGTTAAATGCTTACAATATAAATAAAGCTAAGAAAACTGGTGAAGAAGTTAAGACTTTAGAACATAGTTGTGGAAGTTGTTCAGGATGTGGTACTGGTGGATGTGGTACTTCAGATAAATTAGAAATAAAAGATATTAAGAAAAACTAGAGGGGTGTAACTTATGGAATTGTTTATGATTTTTATAGCAGCAATGCTAGTAAATAACTTTGTACTATCTAAATTCCTAGGGATATGTTCATTCCTTGGAGTTTCTAAGAAAAAAGATGCAGCAATAGGAATGGGACTTGCTGTAATGTTTGTAATGATATTAGCTTCTATTATGTCATGGCTTGTTTATAATGGCATACTAGTAACATTTGAACTTGAGTATTTAGATACTATTGCTAATGTATTAGTAATAGCTGCTTTAGTTCAATTTGTTGAAATGGCTATGAAGAAGCTTTCACCAGCCCTTCATAAGGCATTAGGTATATATCTACCACTTATTACTACTAACTGTGCAGTTCTAGGTATGGCTACTCTTAATATACAAGAGGGATATACATTTATAGAATCTGTAGTTAACGGATTAGGGGCATCATCAGGATATATGCTATCTATAGTTCTTTTAGCATTTATTAGAGAAAGAATAGATAATAATGAAAACATACCTGTTGTTCTAAGAGGGTTACCAATTACATTATTCACAGCAGCATTAATGTCAATTGCCTTTTTAGGATTCCAAGGATTAATACACTAAGGGAGGGTTAATATGAATATTTTATATGCAACTTTAAGCTTAGGAGTATTAGGATTAGTTTTTGGAGTGCTTTTAGGTTTTGCATCAAAGGCTTTTGAAGTAAAGGTTGATCCTAAAATACCTAAATTAAGAGAATGTTTACCAGGTGCTAACTGTGGTGGTTGTGGATTTGCTGGTTGTGATGCTTATGCAGAAGCAGTAGTAATGGAAGGCGCTAAGCCAAATCTATGTTCAGTTGGTGGTGCTAAAACAGCAACTGATATTGGAGAAGTTTTAGGAATATCAGTAGATGCAGCTGAAAAAATGACTGCTTATGTTAAGTGTAATGGAGATTGCGATTCAGCTAAGAATAGATATGAATTAGAAGGGGTTACAGATTGTCTTACTGCTTCATTAATGATAGATGGTGGAGCTAAATCATGTTCTTATGGATGTTTAGGACTAGGAACATGTGTAAGTGTATGTGAATTTGGAGCATTAGATATAGTTAATGGTGTTGCAAAGGTAAATGTAGACAAATGTACAAACTGTGGAGCATGTATTAACATCTGTCCAAAAGGACTAATAGAATCTGTACCTGTATCTAAGAAGGTAAGAGTAGAGTGTAATAATATTGAAATAGGAAGACATGTTAAGGAAAACTGTTCATCTGCTTGTATAGGATGTAAGTTATGTGAAAGAAACTGTCCAAAGGATGCAGTTCATGTAACTAATAACCTAGCGAAAGTAGATTATGATAAGTGTATAAATTGTCAAATTTGTACTAAGAAGTGTCCAACAGGGGCGATAAAACTTGCAATTAACGGTTAATAATTAGAAATACTAAAAGAAACTCCAATGAAATATTGGAGTTTCTTTTTTAATGTAAAAAATAGATTTCTTACAAATTAGTATACTTTTTCGTATTAATTATTGATTCTTACTAGGGTTGAATATTCCTATTAGAGATAGAGATTTAACCCTATCTTTAATTTTTTCTTTATCTATAGTATATAAATTTAATTCCTTCATCCTATCGAAGTATTCACCACCTGAGAAGGTATGTCTTATGCTTTTACCATTTTCTATTTCTAAGGTTTCATTTGCGTAAGCAATGATATCACCTATTGAGATTTCGCGAGGTAAGGTTAATAAATCCTCACCTAAAATAAGTTTTACAGCATTATATCCAGCTAAAGCTCCAGTTGCTAAAGCTTCAGTATGGCCTACGAAAAATCCTGATTTTTCTCCAGCACAAAACATATTATTTAAGCCAAGTACCTTCATTGTATTTTCCCTAGGACTTGATGCTAAATATCTGATGGAATTAGAAGTGCCACCTGATAATGGATCAATATATCTAGCGTTTTCGAGCCCTTTTATTTTTCTTAGTTTATCTATAGGATAATATGAAGTCATTAGCTTAATATGACCAGTGTCTAAGAGAATAACATTTTCTGCAAATTCTTTAAGGGCATATTGCTGACATACTTTTTGGCTTAATTTATCTAAATTTATATCTTCTTTAGGTATAGGTAGAGTAGCTACTCCGTTAATACGTAATTCCTCTAATAGTTCATCAGATAAAGATTCTCTAGGCATTTCACAAGAGCCGCTCATAGCACCTGGAGTACCATTAGATCTTTCTCCTATAATATCTTTGATACCTGCCTTTAAGCTTAAACTTTCTCTACTGCCGAAGGTAGGGCACCTTAATATACACATGGAACATCCATTGCCATATTTATTACAATTACTCATGGAACCTGTAGAACCTGTGGTTTCTACAAATACATCTCCATGAACAAAAGTACCATCAGCTAACTTAATGCTTTTAATAGAATTATCTTCTAATAAAACATTTACTGCTCTTGATTTAAAATGAATGTTTATTCCAAGAGATTCTATATATCTTCTTATTATAGGTTCAGCCTTTCCTATATCAGTTAAGCTAGCATGCTTATGACCTGAAAAATCAACATTAGTATGAAGAGCTAAAGCATCCATAATATCAATAATTTCACCAGCACCAACATTTATTAATTCTTCAGCGGCAGTAAATCTTCCGTTATTTCTCATTATGCCACCTACATTACCTACACCTAGTAGCATATCTGATCTTTCAATAATATGAACATCAGCTTTCATTTTTCTTGCTTGGATGGCAGCTTGACATCCTGCAAAGCCTCCGCCAATTACAACAACTTTCATTATTTTTACCTCTAAAATTACTGTTTATATTAAAATATTCTATAATTTTTAAAAAGGTTCATTATAATGAAAGTAATTTTAAAATGCAAAGCATTTTAAATGAAAAAATTAAGGAATGAAAGAATGAAAAAATGAAGGAAGAGGTTTTGCAATGCAAAACCTCTTTTGTTTCAAAGATTTCCTAAAGAATCTGTAAGGATTTTTTTAGATATTCTTTCATTTTTTAATTTTTTCATTCTTTCAGTAATAAAATGCTTCGCATTTTATTACATTAGTTTATTACTGGGATTATGTTATAGACTGGTTCTTCATAAGGATGTATTTCTTTAATTACGTTTATTACTTCTAAAGCTAAATCTTTGGAGCATCTAAATTCCATCTTAGCTTCTTTTTCAATAGATAAGGAATTTACTTTTCCTAAATAAGGCTTAGAGTCTTTTAAAGGTCTATAATACCCTGTTACTTCTGTAATAGAAATACAATTATCATAATTTCCAATAGTAAGGGCATCGGTTTTGTTAATTCCTTCTCTGAGTTTTTCAACAAAATCAATAGGAATATATATTTCAAATTTAACCTTTGTATAATTCATAATATTAACCTCCTAATTATGACTATAATTAAATAATAGACTATTTACATTAAATAGTAAATAATTAAATAAAATTTAAAAATGTAAATAAAATGAATAGTTTTTAGGACTAAGTTCTCATATTTACAAGGTTTGTTAAAATAAAATGTTTGATTATCAAAATATTTTCTTAAATACTATATATTCAATTGAAATTTATTAGAAATTAGATTATTATTTAATTAAGTAACGATAGAAAAAAGGATGGGATAATTAATTATGCAAAAAGAAACTAGTGTAGTTAATGAGTTATTAGTAAAAATATTTAATGAGATTCTTCAAATAGAAGAGAAGACTTTAAAGAGTGGTTATTTTTCTGACCTTTCAGTTAGAGAAATGCATACTATTGAAGCAATAGGTAGTAAGTCAAAAAGAATGATGAGTGAAGTAGCTCAAGACTTAGGGATAACTGTTGGAACATTAACTACATCTATTAATAGATTAATAAAAAAAGGATATGTTGAAAGAAGTAGAATAGAAGAAGACAGAAGAGTGGTTTTAGTTGAATTAACTAAAAAGGGGAAGGTTGCCAATAGACTTCATGAAAGATTCCATAATGAAATGGTAAAAGAAATGATGAATGGGTTACTAGATGATGAAAAAGAAGTTCTTATCACTTCTCTTAATAAGTTAAATAAGTATTTTATTGAAAAGTGTGAATCAATAAAGTAATATATAAGTTGTAATAAAGTTTTTACATTTAATAAGTTATATTTAATGAATAAAATATGATAGTTAACGAAGTGTGTATTCAACTTATATAAAATTTAAAAAAATCTATGCTTTTAACTGATGTAATTTACTTTAAATTATTTTTAACTTAAAATTCTATAAGACTAGAAGGGTTAAATTATTTATTAAAACATAGATTAGTAAAAGAAGTACAGGAGGATAATTTGATGAATGCAAGTTTAGAGGTTGCAAAGTATGCAACAAGGTTGGCAATATCATCTAGGGAGGAAGAAGAAGAACTAAAAGTTGAACTTAAGAAAAAAGGAATATTAGTAACAGCTGTTAATATAGGTGGTAATATAAATGAATCTACTTCTAAGATTTTAGAAAGAGCTTTAGTAGCATCAAAGAGAAATGGATTAATTAGAGAAGAGCACTTGCATGAGGGTGGAGTGATCGGTGCTACTAGAGATGCACTAATGCAAGTATGGAATAGAGCTAGTGGACAAAATGTTGGCGGAAAGATTGGTATAGCTAGAAGAGATGAGCATTTAAGTGTTTGTATATTTTTAAGTGTAGGTTTATTACATCTTGATGAAGTTGTTATCGGAATTGGACATAGAGCTGTTCCTAGAATGGATATATAATATAAAGTTTTACTTATTTAGAAGAAATATAGGGAGAAAAATATTTGTCTTTATATAGATTTTAATACTTTTATATTTAAAGAAGTATTTTATAAAAATTATAGATTAGAAATTTTAAAGGTATTTATAATTAATTACATAAGATTTTAATTAAGTTATTAATTTAGCTGTCATTTGACAGCTATTTTTTTATTAATTTATTAAGATAATAAAAGTATTTTATAGAAAAACAATTTTAATATTTACAATAAAAAGCAATTATGATATTATAT